>Ga0194024_1000021_pt1 | contig 35835 bp, 24 predicted proteins | sample IW13Sep16_MG_FD_140337 | JGI IMG/M metagenome (GOLD analysis project Ga0194024, IMG submission 140337) | Freshwater microbial communities from the Broadkill River, Lewes, Delaware, United States - IW13Sep16_MG | ecosystem: Environmental > Aquatic > Freshwater > River | place: USA: Delaware...
AACCTACAGTTAGCCCTGGAATAACCTTACGCCAACTCAAATCAATGGTTCCTAGTGAACTTGTAGACAAAAAAGTAAAAGGTATAGATTTAGTGTACCTTTCTTTTCTTCCCAAGCCAAGAACCGATTGAGCAGCTATAGTAGTAACAAATGGCATTATGTCACTTCCCTAATCAACCAAGTACAAGTGAAGTATTCTACATACAAAGGAGTTGGATTAAGTGTTTCATCATAATCAGGAAAGTTGTCTGTAATCCATTGTTCACACTGTTCATATGTGTTTTCAGTGTGTAGACTTGTTCCGTAATCAGGTCCTGAAAAAAGTTCGTTGTTGCCTGGATCTTCTACCCATACTTCGTACATTTTTAAATCCTATTAGGCAAATTGTGTCATACCCATCAATACTTCAAATGTACCGCTGCCTGTTTTGAGTATTGTAAATGAATAAACATCTAAACTGTTAGCATTACCACTGGTAATATTGACTCCACCTTGATATTTTGGAGTAATAGTAGACCCGTCTACTTGAATTGTGTTGAAATAATAAGGTGTAGCACCATTGGTTAAAATTATAGCGGCAGTGATACTATCAATGTTGTTTAGTATACTGTCTAATGTTTCACTTGAAGTTGCTCTGAAATTAATAGTTCTGTTGGCTGTTTGTGCTGTGTTTAAGTACCACAATGCACCGTCTCTGAGATCAATGTCTATTGTTCCGCTGGTGGTAGCATTCAAGGTGCCATTTTCAATAATTTCAGAAAAATAACTTGTACCATCTACGGTAAGACCATCTGTTGTTGCAGTACCTGCTATATCAATACCAGTGTTGTTGGTAGTGAGTTTGGTACTACCATCATAAAAAAGTTGAACTCCACTATTAGCAGCGGCAGTAATATAAGTTTCAGCAGTGGTATAGTTACTTACTGTAAATTGTCCGTTGGGTCTTAGTGTTAGTACGCCTTCTGTATTGTCAACAAAAGCTGCACCACCTATACCTGTGTGATACATCTGTAATTCATTGTTGTCTCCAAGACGAATTTTATCATTGTCTCCGAGGTCTACAGTTTGTGTGTTGGCATTATTCAGTGTGGTTGTAGTACCTTGAACTGTTAAATTTCCCGATACTATTAAATTGTTTAGTGTGGCATTAGCTCCTGTATGAAACACAGGAAAGCCACCTGCTGTAGCACCATCATGCACAACAATTGTATTTTTGTCTGTATCTACAGTGATTTCACCCGCAGCACCAACAAAAGTATTGTGTTGTGTAGTTGATCCTCTTCTTAGTTGTAATGTTGTTGGCATTTTTTCTTCCTATTATGTTAATCCTGGTCCTAGGTCTTCTGCAGCAAAAACTATTGTTTTTTCACAATCAAAATTAGTAGCAGTTCCTATTTCAAATCCCAAAGTTTGAAAATCTTGTGTTAAATCTCCAAGATCTCCTTGTGGGAAAACAATACCCACAGAATCAAATCTAACCCATTGTCCGTTTTGGTAAACTTCCATGACTTGTGTGGTTGTGTTGTAAATTATATCTCCGCCTAATGCTCCTACAATAGCGTCTCGTTGTGCTGAACTTAGTCTAGCAGGTGTAAAAGGGGAATCTTTGACCAATACCCTACTAGCAGCATCAAGTTCAATATTTGCACCAGCAGTAAATATAGTACTGCTAGTACCAGTTACATTGATATTTCCTGTAACAGTGATATTATCAAACTGTACATCATCTGTGTTATCACCGTCGAAATCGCCTGATCTACTTGCAAAATCTGCTTTGTTTCTTACTCTACTCATACTGGCATGTACCTTATATCTATACTTTGATCTTGTAACGGAGCAACAGCAAATGTTAGTGTTGTTCCTGCCACAGTGTAATCACTGGGAGGTAATATTAGACCATCTAATATTACCAGTACACTGTCAGCTGTGTGTCCACTGGCAATTGTAAAATTAACTGTGGTATTATCGCCTGTGTACTGATTGCTTGAATATGTCAAACTAAGTTTGGCATTTGTAATTGTTCCGTCACCTACAGTTGTTACATTTGCAGGCAATCCCAAATAACGTATGTATATTCTAGCATTTAGTGCAGGAGCACCTGTAAATGTCAGTGTAGTTGAACTAGTAGTGTAGTTGATTGCTGGTTCTTGCACAATGTTGTCTACTAAAACTAACAGTGCTTGTGCTGTTCCTGGGTCATGGGACAGTGCATAATCAACTGTATTACCATCTCCTGTGTATGTATCGTTTACATAAAATCCTGTTTGAAGATTAGCAGTACCAATATATCCAAATTCAAACTGGCTGTTAGCAGTTGAATAAAACAGTATCTCACCGTCCAGTGCAGGGCCTGCTTCTACATCTGCTAGCGCAGTGATATTTGTTGTGGCAATTCTTGTATCAAAGCTAGTTTCAAATTCTGCTTGACTAAAACTTTCACCTGCTTCGAATCTACTCTGTGCTGCATTCCATATTATGGTTTGTCCGTCTGTGGGAGGCGTACTAAAGTCGACATCTGAAAAACTATCCAGCGTATCTGCTGTGTCTAACAGTCTATCTGTATTAAAGTAGGGCTGTTTATTGAATTGCCAAGCATCCAGTGCATTATCATATATTAGTGTAGCATTAGCACCATCAATTGTGATTCCTGCACCATCTGCTGCAACTGAATCTGCTGCACCACTAGCTATAGTAATATTAAGGTCGTCTACGCTGAGTTCGGTACTATTTATAGTGGTTGTTGTGCCGTTAACGACAAGATTACCCGTTACTGTTAAATCATTGCCAATTGTAACATCACTGGGAAGTCCAACAGTCACAGTATCAGTTGCACTTACTGCAACCTCTACTTCATTTGCAGTTCCAAGAAATGTAACAGTGTTGGTTGCGTCAATCTGCTCTGTTGTAACGCCGTCAGTGATACTAAAAATATTACTACTAAAACCACTAATTGTCAAGGTATTTGCTAAATCATCATAATTTAAAGTTATGTTGTTTCCTGCTTGCAACAGTTGACTAACTCTGTCATCTATGTTTTCAGGACTTTGGTAGAGATTGACAGCACCTTCTGTGATATCATCACTGTCAAATGCAGTGTTGACTCTGATTAATGCTTCCCAAATACCAGCCGTGCTGTTATACTTCCAGCCTCTGCCCAAGGCTTGATAGATATCACCATCTGCGGGATTATTTGGAAAGTTCAGTGCCATATGTGTATCCTAGTCTACTTACACATATTTATACTTATCTCTTGTGCTGAGTGACAAGTTGTGGAGCACCTGACGTAGAACCGTTTGCTATAACAGCTCTATTGCTGTTTGCAGCAACAGGTGCTGGAAAATTGTTACTCATTTTAGTAGTATAATCTGGGCTTGCTGTAATACCGCCAACAAACTTAGCAGTATCATAAACATACAATGCAGCTTGAGAAGTCAAATTGTCTTGTTGTGCTATAAATGCGTATCTTCCATCTGCGGATAATGCAACACCCTGACCAAAAAATCCTTGATTTATTGGATTTGGTGTATCAATGTTGTAAAAGTAACTACCTGTAGTTAAACTACCAAGATATGCTCTTCCTGCTTGAGTTAAGCCACCACTAGTTTCATTATAACTACCTATTAGTACATGACCAGCAGTTTCTGATATTGCAATCTGTTGTTGATTCCCCCGTGTAAAAAAAGAAGTTTGGGTTGGATTTTGAAACTCCCAAGTGTATGCCGGAGAACTTCCTACTGCACCAAATGTACTTTTGTCCCAAACATAAACTGCACCTTCGTATGTTTTAGGATTGTCTTCTGCCCCAGGTATACCTACTGCAATCCATTTGCCATCTATTGCAACACTGTATCCCATTCTATCAGCAGTACCACTGGGTAGATTGGGATTTGCTAGTATATAAGTTGCACTGGTGATCGAACCTGTACTAAAAGTGCTGATATCATACAAATAAGCAGCACCATGTGATCCTTGATTGGTGTGTGTAGTAGCAGGCGCACCTACTACAAGCCAACCATTGTGTATAGCTACTTGCCATCCAAACCACGAACTGCCGCTTTGTGTTGCACCATCTGGTGCAGTTGCAAACGATTCTAATGTGTAATTTGCACTGGTAATAGTACTGCCAACACTGCCGAATGTTGTTATATCATATACATAAACACGACCGTTGGTATTGTAATCATAATCGCCTATAGCAATATAGTTTCCATCTACAGCAACACCAGTACCAAAACCTGTAGAAGATGGAACTGGATTTTGCAAGGTATACAGCAAATCTCCAGATAGATTAAAAACATAAGCTACACCTGCGCCTGCACCTCCTAAATCTTCTCCTGTCGCACTAACAACAACATAGTTTTCACTCATATCTAGGTTACGACCAAAATAATCAGTTGGATCTGATGGTTCAATATCAGGATTGCTTATTGTAAGTTCTACACTCCAAGGCAACGGAACATATGGTAGTGTATCAGTCTCAAAATGATAATTATACCCAAAGCCTGAAATTTGATTTGCAAGGCTTAAAGAAGTGTTGGCACTGGCTGTAGATGTGATACCACTAGTCAGTGGATTAGCAGCCCCAACACTATTAGAACTAAAAGTATAGAAGTATGTGGTTTGGGTATTTAACTGTGTTAAATTCCTTGCTGTGTGTATTGTATATGTTGCACCATCATAGTCATATGTGATATTAGCAGCAACGTTATCCCATACAGCATCATAATCTAATTTTATCAAGTGAACACCTGATGTGCTGTCTCCTAACAAATAGACATTTCCTTGATAATCAAAGTGCATTACCATTAGCATTGCTTCAGGTACTTCAATATATGTAAAATCTCTATCCATGCTGCTAACACTAAGATCACTTTTAAAAGGCATGATAACTTGCATGTATTTGCTATTGATTATATCATTGTTGAGTGCATAACACCATCTAAGTTCATCAACTGTTGCTTTATTATCTTTGCGTTGTGCAAAAGTACTAGGATAAACAGCATCGCCCGCTGCAGATCCGCTATAAGGAGTATTAACACTATACGTCATTCGCCTAAGATCGTTGGTGGAAAGGTCTCTGTCATTTATTACTCCAAAGTATTGAGTGTTGTTGCTTGCTTGTATATCAAATATTACCCTGTCGCCTGTTTGACCTACAAACAAACAATGATTACAGAAACTAGATGCACTTGTGCTTCCTCCCCACACACTATAAGGAGAACTGCCGTACACAGTTGTTAGTTCCAGTCTATCTGCGCCATTGCCATTGTTGAATGATGCAATTATAAATCCATCAGTTTCATTTCCCCCAATAGTAAGCGGACGTCGACTGTAGCCACTGAATGAGGTGCCAACATTTGTGAGTGAAGTATTTGGAATAATTACTGAACTTACAATTGATCCTGTGCTGGTATTGAATTTAGCAACAAACATTTCATTATTGGTTTGATCATGTGCAGGAAGAAAAAAACTATCATCTGAAACACAGCCGCCAAGAGTATGTCCGCCGTTGGCAGCTTGAAATCCACTCCCGTACTCTATATTTCCGCCTAATTCAATTTGATCTACAATAGAACCGTCATCTGCTACCAACATTAGATAAGTATCTCCTGCTGATCCCGGATTACTATTTTTAGAATATATATAAAATCCATCTGTAACAGGATCATGATAAATTTCTGCTGTTTTGCCACTACCTAAATGACTGTAGGTTCTTTTTTCAAGTATATCTCCTGTTTTGTCCAGTAGTACTAATAAAAACTCATTGTTGGGATACAGTCGAAGATGAAGTGCAATTATACCTTTGCGATTGACAGCCAACGAACTACCAGCACTCATGGTATAATCGCCGCTAGCATCATGCACACCCATAAAAAAACTGCTATTAGGTAGTCCTTGTACTCTGCTGATTACGGATGCTAGTTGACTAAAACGTGCCATTATGAATAATCCGCTTCGTTAGCAATCACTGTCCAAGAACTGCCTATGCGGAATAAATTATAAACAAAAACATCTACACCGTTTGCATTTGAACTACTAAATGCAGTGCCAGCACTGTAGTTAACAGTTGTTGCAACACCATCTATTTGAAGTGCAGTTGGTACACGAGGTGTAGCACCTTGTACTACAACAACACTAACTGTGTACACATAGCTGCTTGCAGTGTCCATGTTTGTGATGTTTACTGTAAAGTCTGCTGCTGGTGCTGTGTGGTAAAACACTTGGGCGGAATTGTAGTTGTGTGCAACAACACCTGTGGCTGCAGAAATTGTTGCGATTTTTTCTCTGGTGGTTGTAAAACTACTTTTGTTGAGTATGTTCATGCCAGTGGTAATATCAATACCATTTGCATATCCTGTAGTACTAACTGTCTGGGTAACTTTGGCAATATCTTCAGCTCTTAACAGTAGATTTTCTTGACCAAAAACAACTATACCTTGATTGCCGTTAACAGTGCTTATTGATCCATTTATATTTTGATCCCCGCTTGTGCTTGGAGATCCGTCTGTACCTGTAGTACCATAGTTTATAAAGTCAATCCAAGGATCATCTTCTGGTCCAGTATCTTCGCCTAAACTCAAACCTAATACTGCACCTTGGTTGCCTTGATCTATTACAGTGCGTTCCACATGCATAACGTAACCAGTATTATTACCACTAAATTCAAAATTAGCTAGATCAGGATCGTCATTGCCACCTGTGCCGTCTATTACAAACCGAGCGCCGTTGCTTGCACCATTGCCAAAGCATTGAAAAGTCAATCTACCATCTTCTGATCCGTTGGTTACATCGCTCATTTCAGCAAAAATGTAAGCATACAGTGTGTCTGCGCCTGCACTGTCTTTGCCTACAAATCTAATTATTCCAAGATCCATACCATCTGATACACTAGTAGTAGTTCTTTGAAAATGCAGTTCAGGTCTAGAAGAGCTGCCTGTTTGATCATTTTGTAATATAATTCTAGGTCGCTGGCTGTTTGTGCTGCTGATAAAAATTTTATCATCACTAGTACTTGTTGCATCGCCTACTATAACGTGACCACTGTGATTAGGCAGTGTGATTGTATTGTCTTGTGTAGGATCTTCTACTGTGAGTGTTGTTTCGAAGTTATCTGCTGTTGCTCCTTCAAATATCAAGTTTCCTACCAGATTGACATCCCCAGCTGATAAGTTTCCTACCAGATTGACATCCCCAGCTGATAAGTTTCCTACCAGATTGACATCCCCAGTTGAACCAATGGTCATTCTTTCAGTGAATGCGGTACCAAAACTCATAACATTAGTAGATTGATTATAAGTGATATATCCTTTGTAGGCATTTGTCCCAGTTGGACTATCAGCAAAATATATATTACCTGAAGTACCTGCAGAAGAATATATAGTTAGACCATGAACAGCACTACCATCACCAATAACAACATCATTTGCATTACTATTGAAGTCTCCAGGGTTGTTTAAACCAACGCCAATTCTACCAAATACATCTAGATCAGCACTACTGATAGTAACATCATTGACCAATGTCCCCACACTGGTGATATTATTTAAATTGCCTGTTGTGATCACTGTACCCGTTGCATCAGGTAGTGTTACTGTTCTATCTGCTGTTGGATTTGTAACTGCAATTGTTGTTTCAAAATCATCTGCTATACTGCCTTCAAATACCACACTGTCAGTTAAAACACTGGTTGCTGTGAGTGTTCCAGTCAGCTGTAGATTGCCAGATACATCTGTCAGTGCAACTGTACCACTAGCATCTGGTAGTGTAATAGTGTTGTCTTGTGTGGGGTCTGTGGGAGATAGCAGTGTTTCAAAATCATCAGCAGTACTTCCTTCAAACACAATACCGTTGTTGTACAGTACAATTTCACCATCTGCATCTGGTATAGTAATTGTTCTATTAGCAGAAGTTATGCCTTTGGTAATCGTTGTTGTGAAGTCTGGATCAACGCCCGGCGTTACTGGGTCATCTGCTAGTAATAAATTTGTGCCTTTGATAACAAATGGTTGATATGCTGTGGTTCCTGTACCATCAAAGAATAAATAGGTATTTCCATCAATTCTAATATTAAATTCACTACCACTTATAGTATTTGTAGGATCTATGTCAATAAAAGTTGTATCGCCGTCTATGCTAAATTCACTATTTCCACCGGCACCTAAATTTAAAGTTATCTTAGGTTGCGAGCCTTGTAGTGTGACTTGCGCTGTTTCTTTGGTACTTTCAACTAGATTTAACCAAGTACTGTTGTAAACTTCAAATTTTGTATCTGAACTGTTGTATCTTATCATACCAGTAACTGGCGAACTTGATTGTTCAGCAGTTGATCCCACTGGCAATTTAACTGAATCTGTAGATCCTATATCCAGTGTTGCTTGAGGTGTTTGTGTGCCAATTCCAACAACACCCGATTGCAAAATAGACATAACACTATTACCGCTAATTCCTGAACTGTCTTCAAAAGTAATAGCATCGCTAGCAGTTCTGTACAATATAGACATACCATCTGAACTAGTATTATCATACCCGAACTGTATGCCATGAGATCCGCTGTTTGAACCTAAATCACCCAACTGAACAAGTGCATCGTTTCCGCTTACAATAACTTTTGATGTACCTTGAGATCCAACGCCTGTTCCGCCATTGACTTCAAAAAGAGCTGTAGGTTCATCTAATCCTATACCTACTCTGTTGTTTGTAGCGTCAATTGCAAGAATGCTTGTTGTAGTCGAAGAACTGTGAAATCCTGCAACACCACTTGATCCTACTTCTTCCAAAATAATATCGTCGACTGTTGATAAAACAAGTCCCAATCCTTTGTTGATTTCCCAAATGTCTCCTGCACTAGAATAATTTAGTGTAGCATTAGCACCGTCCACTGTGAGACCTGCGCCGTTTGCACTTGCTGCATCTGCTGCACCACTAGCAACAGTTATGTTTAGATCATCTACTTCTAGTGTGGTGCTGTTGATAGTTGTAGTAGTGCCGTCGACTGTGAGGTCTCCTGTGATGTTTACATTGTCTGCAAAGTTTACTACACCACTAAATGTGCCTCCGCTGCTGGCACTAACACTGTCTGCGGCATTAAAAGTTTTGTGAGATATTACAGTTATTTCATCATTTAATGATGCGCCAACTGCTAGAACAACTGTAGCACCATCTGTAGCTGTATAATCAGTAGGAGACAACAACACACCATTTTGAAAAACATCAATAAATGACGGTGTATAAGGCAAATTAAATGTTTGTTGGTTGGCTGTAGCAGTAAAGTTGTGTGCTATTCTTCTACCTGAACCTAAACTTCTTCCGATATATGGCACTAGAAAATCCTTGTAAATGTATTATACATATTTATTCATTATTCTTCATCTATGAAATTCCTTGCGGTCCATAGAGCATAAATGTATGTTCCTGGATAGGTGCTATTATTTCCCCAAAATGTATTGTTAACCAGATGATCTAGTTCCCAAACGTCAGGATTAGATGATAAAAATCTCTGCACCACACCGTCTTGAGTATTGTTATTTGCTGTCGGAGAATTAAAATCCCATCTATAGTCATTTCCGCTACTAAAACTCTCAACAGCAATTGTATTATTGGATAATGCTGGATCTGTTGTAATCTTTTTATACATAGCAAACTCAGGATTATCTTGTCCAGTTGAAATTGTAACTGTTGAACTTGTAGGGCCAGTAAATTTGCCTGTTAAGAAAGTACCACCTTCTTGTGAGAACAATACAGCTATGTATTTTCTGTTAGCACCTAAAACTCTTTCAGTACTGTCGTGACCTACAGTAAATTCTGTACTAGTAGGACTAACAGGAAACGGATATTCATTCACTGTTAATTCAGTTCGAGCTCCGGAAGAAGACTTATTAAGTTCAAGCCACTGATTGTTGGGATTTGTCAAGTCTTTATGATAACAAATCCAATCTCCTGTTCCACTAAGTGGTTTGATCCACATCATATCAGGAGTAGCTTGTAAGCCGTGTTTAATTGTTTGAGTAGAACCTGTTGTAACACCGGAATCACCTTCATAGACAAGTATATCCAACTCTTTGGGTGCTTTTCTCCACATGTGTCCTGTAGATGTATAACTAGAACCACTAACAGTTTGTCCAACTCTGTTGTTGAGCATCATACCTGCTTTGTAATCCCATCTCCAATCACTAGAACTAGTTAAACCTTGATCAGCAGATAAAAGCAAGTAATTGTTACCTAGTATTCTGGCTCCAAACTGAGGCATGTTTGTGCCACTGTTGTCCATCCATATTCCCATGTCAAAAGGACCATTGTTCACGCTGCGTGAATATCCAAATTTTGGCACATTCAAAGCAGTAGGGCGATCATTTTCGTCTGAACCTGGTTTCGCTGGGTTTTCATATAAATCTTTAAAATAAGGAAGTTTTAAAAGAGAAGTTGTAGACCCTGTGTATTCAAAAGGTAAATTATATCCACCGATTTCTGTTAACCAATTTCTCATTGTGTATCTAATTGCAACATACACCACACGTTTATTAGTAAGAGATCTGTGAGAAAGGTCAACATTAAAACCAACACTGTTAGAGTGTACACCTGTACCATTTGTTAGTGTGTTTACAGTACTAGAACTCCAGAATATTTCTTCACTGAGAAAAGGACTCATCCCTGTTCTGTTGTTATATTCTGTCCAATAACCGTCATCTACCGCACACAAAGACACCCACTGTGGATCCCATCCAATATCTACAGATGCTTTTCCGTTGGCATCTGTATCAAAATGCCCACAAACAATTTTTCCATTGCTTAAACTAGGATCATGTGCAAAAATATAAGCAATGTATTTGGCACCGGCTGCGTTAACTCGAGAATCTGTACCTACACTAAATGAAGAACTACTGGGTATTGTTTTACGCCAAACTGCATCATCTGCTGCAACGCCGTCATTTGCTACTTGATCATACCATCCAACAGCACTGGATTGATTTATTGTAAAATATCCATCTTGTGAATTTGATGCATCTGCACTTCTATGAAACACCATCCAATCTGCATCTGCTTGTAATAAACTACTAGAACCTATATCATAACATTTTACTATTATCATACCTGGTCTTTGGTTTAAGCTGTGTTCGATTTGTCTAGCAACACCTGTTCCATCATATTTCACTATATCAAAAAAGTTTTCTTGTTTTTTGATAACCTTTAATTGAGTTTTAGTATTATTAACATTAAAATTACTACCAAAAACAGAACCATGAACTGTACTAACACTGTGGAGAAACCAAGGAGTCCAATATTTTAAGTAATTATTACTGTTTGAACTGTTAGTTGTACTACTAGGAGTTATTAAAGTTCCTGTTCCTGAACGACCTCGTTGGCTGTCAATGAAATAATTTTGACCATTATTGAATGTCTTCATCCAATACAGCGCATCAGTTAGTTGTCGGGTATCTTCTAACAATTGATTGCTAGGAGTTTGTTTAGTAACATTTGTTTTAGTATAAGAAGTGCTGCTACTATGATTATAATCATTAACATCTTCATTAGCGTTTACTACTGATGTAGATCCTGAATATCTGCTCCAACCAAACGGACTGGCATCATTTGTAAAGTTTACTGGAAAAGTTGTATCAGATATAGAAAAATGACTTCCCCAAAGACCATTACAATTGTTGCCATCAGCGGGTATTTTAGCTACAAATACCTGCCGACGTTCATCCGAAATTTGCGTCTGGTTTTCACTTGTCAGACAAGAACCTATCAACAAAGGATCTCCTGCACTAGACATTGAAAGATAAAGACTATTCAAGTTGCCGTTATCGAAATCATCATGTAAAAAATCTATTTTCTTAGCCCAATTGTTAGTGTTACTTGTGGTTGTTACACCTTGATACCTCATTAATATACTGCCAATTAGTATGTAAATAGGATAATTTTCACTTGCATCACTGGAAAACACAACCCTTGAAAAACCAGGATTTGAATTACCTGTTGGATCTGTTATATAAAAACTTTTTACTTGATCTCCGCCTTGGCTGCTACTACCATCTAAAATTGTGCAATAGCCATATGTTTCGGTAGTAGTTCCACTTATAATTTGTTCAGCAGTACCAGTATAAACAACATACTTTGCATGAGCGCCTGTACTGTGTTTGTGACTAAATGTTGCATAGGTATAGATATTTAAAAAGTTACTAGCATTTGGATGATCCCAGGATATTCTATACCCTGAACCTTGAGATATATTAGAAGTGCTACTGCTCCAAGTCCACGATGTTCCCCATGAAACGTTACTGCTTTGTTCAGTTGCGGAGCCAGTTATCACAACATGCTCATCTCCACCGACATATGCCAACTGAATATCTCCTCTAGGGATAGATATGTCTGGGTCAATTTGCGGAACTGGACTGGTGTGTCCTACTGTTTTTACATGTTGTTGTATAGAACCTGTTATATCTCCGTTACTTTGTTGTACCCTTATTATTTTTCCCGATGTACTATCATCATAAAGATTCTCAATACCCCAGCCAAATAGCCATAAATTTTCTTTGGTGTCGGCTTCTATTAGTCTCATTCGCCATTGATCTGTGGCTGTGCCGCCGTTATCAACATAGCCATTCACTGGTTGTATACTCCTATCCCAAGCTGCTGAAGTAGAAGAACCATAACTTATATTAGCCGGAGTTCCATTCAGCTGATAACCATCTCTTTGATATTTTATAACTATAGCTTCCCATTCGTTAGTATTATTATTGACTCTGTCGCTACCTAAAGCAAACAATTCTCCGTTGGGATTAAGACAAGCATCCTCCCAATCATACACACCACTTGTGCCGAATCGAATCCATCGACCTGAATTGACAGTGAATGGTTGAAAATCAGTCGACTCTTCTAATACTATACAGTTGTTGTATTCGTTGCTCTGAGAAGAATATCCTCTGATAAGTATTCTACCAGATCCAGTATATTCTTTAATTCTTAAGTCCCTGGTATATCCAGGAAAAGTGTCATAGGTATAAAGAGTGCCTACTGTTGGAGTAGTTTCAGCAGATGGATATATAGGTATTGGTTCTGTTCTTTCTGAGCTGCCATCACCATACCATGTGTCAATATGAAACAAATCTTCTGTAAAAGAAATTGGAAGAATGTTACTAATAAATGTAGAGGATAGTAATCGTCCTGTGGTAGTTTTTAAAAAAGGCATCAATAATTACCCAAATGTTGATAAGCCAGCAAGTACATCATATGTTCCTGAATTGTTTACTAGAGTGAAATTTACCAAGTCTGTTTGGTTTGCGTTTCCTGTTGGAGCAGATGCGTTTAACCATTTAATGGTAACACTTGTGCCATTTACTGTACAAGTATTGGGTATGTAAGCACTAGCACCTTGTGTGATTATTAATGCTACACCAATTGTGTATGTCCCTGATGTAGGCGCATTAGTAAATGCTACTTCAAAATTTGCACTAAGACCGCTCACAGTTTGTGTGGTGTTAGCAGAACCTAATATATCTACTGTTAAAGTATTGGTAGTAACAGTTCCGACAATATATTCTTCCCATATAGATCCTTCGACTTTAAGAACACTGCCAACAACCAAGTCTGAACTAAAAGTTTGACTTGCTGTAAAGTCCTGAGTGCTTTCAAGCAGAGCTACAGTACCAGTTGCATCCGGAAGCGTAATAGTTCTGCTAGCGGTAGGGTCTATGACAGTTAGTGTTGTTTCATTACCATCACTCGTTGTACCCTCAAACTGAAGATCAAATCCTGTGCCTATCCTGACATAATTTGAGCCTGAGTTTATATTATGAGCACTAAGTGCTTGTGTGCCACCAACAAACACTCTCCAATATTCTTGTGCAGGTGCCCCTGTGAAATTGAAACCTTCCATATAAATGCCATGAGATATGTCATCAAAGTAGATTCTATTAGTGTTCCCATTCATGATAATATCATCAGAGAAGGTTTGTTGTGCTGAAAATGTTTGGCTGTTGTCTATAGTTGCAACTGTACCAGTTGCATCAGGTAGTGTGATAGTTCTGTCTGCTGTTGGATCAGTTACAGTTAGTGTTGTTTCGAAGTCATCTGCTGTTGCTCCTTCAAAGATAAGGTCACCTGTAAATAGAACATTACCATCCTGCTGTACAGACATAACCCTGTTGCCAGAAAGCCCTGAGCTATCCTCAAAGGTAATTGCATCACTAGCAGTTCGATACAAGATAGACATGCCATCAGATGAAGCAACATCGTAACCAAAATGAAAACCATGAGGGCCATTATTACTACCCAAATCACCCAACTGAACAAGTGCATCACTTCCAGTTAAAAAGAGTTTCGTAGTGTTTTGCGCTGTTCCAACGTCTATTGTAACAGTATTGTCAGTGTTTTGTAATAAAACCGTCCCTGTCGCATCAGGCAGTGTAATTGTACGGTCAGCGGTGGGGTCAGCGACCGTTACAGTTGTTTCAAAGTCGTCGTAAGTTGCGCCCTCGAATATAAGGTTACTACTACCATTCAAGAAGTAGATACTATTTCCCCACATCCTAATATCTTTAAAGAACGTAGCACCTTGTGTTTCATCACTGTAGAACGTGACTACATCATTATTATCGATGTTGATCCTAAGAGACGATGATGTTTCTACATTGTCTGGGTCAACTCTGATTTGCCATGCATCACTATTGGCGTTTTGTTTGTTAGTGATTTGCAGCTTGCTTTCAGCAACAGTCCCAGCAGTCCACTCGTAAGTGCTTTCTAATTCTATAATAGGATTGTCACCTGTCAGGTTGACAGTATCATTGCTATCAGCAACGACAAGCGTTCCAGAGACATTTGGGAAAGTGATAGTTTGGTCTGCTGTCAATGAACTTGGATCGAATGTCGCAGAGTTAGTATCTCCAATCTCAAGTTTTCCTGGTGCCTTAATTCTATCATAATGGAATTCTGCAGAAGTATAAGTACCGTCTGGTATAGAGCCACCGCCAATGTTAGTGACACGATGTTGAATTTCAAGATGCCCATATCTTTGACTATTGATCAAATCCACATCATCAATAACGCTAGAGATATAGTTGTAAGGTGCTCTGTAGCCTTGTCCTGAAATATCTCCGCCTTCAAATACAATTCGAGCTGTTGTATCACCAGCTGCGGAGTTTCCGTCATTTGTATCTCTCCAAAATTTTAATTCTGGAATGCCTTGCTGGCTCCCTCCGTTACCAAAACTTCTTAGTTCAATTACAGCATTGTTTTGACCAGCAACTTCTGGACGAAATGTCACTACATCATTACTGTTGCTCGAACCATCAATTTGGAAAACATGGTCTGCGTCTAGTGTTGTTATAGACGATAAATTATCAAGTGTCTGTGATGTTAGAGCAACCGTTCCTGTAGCATCAGGAAGTGTGATAGTTCTATCTGCTGTTGGGTTTGTAACTGTTAAAACAGTTTCAAAGTCATCTGCTGTAATACCTTCAAATGTTAGTGAATTTTGCACTGTGATTGTTGTAGAATCAACTGTTATAGTTGTTCCACTTACTGTTAGATCACCTGTAATCTGAACATTGTCTGTAGCTGTGTTTATTTGAGCGTAAGATCCAAATTCAGCTAGTTCTTTTGATTTACCCATCAGTTATCCTTACGATTGTTCTAAAACACTCACAATAGCATCAACACTGGTTGCAGTGTTGCTTACTACCACAATTGTATCACCTGCTTCTGCTATAAGTTTACCTTCAATACAATCTAATGTACTGCCTGTAGGTATAGGAGCGTCTTTTACTATGTGTACAGTATTGAGTTTTGCAGTAGCATTGATCTCAGAAGCTGTAATATTTGATAGTGTTAAACCAATAATAATACCTGTAGTAGCCACAGGCACAGTGTAAACTGTGGTGTCTCCTACTCCTACTCCAGATGCTGTATAGTTTTTAAAAGTTTGTGCCATTTTATTATCCTAGTGCAATAGCTAGTGCTGTTGCATCTTCAATTATTTCTTGATATTCTTTGTTGTCCAACTTGTCTGCATTTAAATTACTTACCAACGTATCACTGGCTACTACAAGGGGTGCTGTACCTTGAGCCACAGTGCTAGTCAATGTATTTACACTTATATCATTGGTAGTGGTATTACCATTTGTAGTAGCATTGTCCAATGTCACAGCAGGTGGAGTATATGTAAATGCTCCTGTATTGCTGTCATAAGACAATGCACCATTTCCACTAGGTGAGTTTGTTGTTATAGTAAGTGTAGGATTACCTGTAAAGTTTGCATAATCCAAATAGTATGGACTGTCTTGTCCATCTAACAAGTCAGCATCAATGCCGCTGCCTGATCCTAAATCAGCAGTTGTTAAAATTCTTTCAGTTAAAAAATAAGGTGCTTTGTTGAATACCCAACTGTTACCTGCGTCCGAATAAACAATAGTTGCATTAGCGCCATCTACTGTTAACCCGCCACCGTCTGCATCAGCTGATGTTGCTTTTCCTCTTGCTACTGTGATGTTAATATCTTCTACGTCTAACGTGTGTGTATTAAGTCTGGAGGTACTACCTGTAACTTCTAAGTTACCTAATATAACCACAGTACCCGAGTCTACAATAGATCCGCCTGGTTCTGCTGTATCGTCTGCTGCTGGGTCAAGATAAAAAGTAGCTGGACCTTTTATATTACCTCCAACTAAAATGTTATCTACTGAAAAATCTTTTGTTGACATATCTTATACCAATGTGCTTATTCTTGTTATTTTGTATTCTGTGCTATCAGCACTTGATGCGGTTGCTAGTAATCTAACATTTCCGCTGTTGACATCTGCATCCAAACTTAGTATACTAGCACTACCAGTAAAAATTGTGCCATAAGTTGTTATGTATGCACTACTACCATCATGAATTACAATAGCTTCTGCTGTTTGATATTCGTTGGTAACTGTGTTGGTGGCTTGTATTGTGTATTTGCAACTTCTGAAAGCTGTGATAGCAAATGTGTCTATAGCAGTGGGTGTTACAGTTGCTAGTGTAGTACTAGCAGTAGCCAGTGAGCTAACACCGTCAATCCTGATAGCACCATCTACGTGTAATTTTTCTTGTGGGCTTGCGGTTCCTAATCCAACATTACCTGAAACATCTACACTGATATTGTTGTGATTGGCTATGCCCAGTTGTTCTAAATTTACCAAATTAATACTGGTGGTGTAAGCATACACAATAATAGTAGTATTGTTTGCAGGAGGAGTATTAAATGTAACATCTCCGTTGGGTGCAATTGTGTAGTTTGCACTGTCTTCTAACAATCCGTCAATAAAAATTTGATTGTCATCTATGTTAGTATTACTAGTAGAGAATGTATCATCTGCACCGTTGCCTGTAAATGTATGAACAGTGTAAACACCTGAAGGTGTGCTGGTTACTGCGGCTGTGGTAACAGACGTAACTCTGCCTTGTTGATCAACTGTGATAACAGGAACAGTTGTAGCATTACCGTATACACCTGGAGTTACAGTAGTGTCGTCTAAATCTATACTCACTTGATTGTTAGTGACCGCAGTTGTAATTCCAGTGTCGCCTACAAATGTAAGTGTATCCACGCTTGTGTCTACTGCATCAGTTCCACTGTCACCTGCAATATTTAAACTAACACTGGTAAGACCAGCAGCCAATGATCCCCATGTTGCGCCGTTGTATCCTTCAAAGGTACTGTCATCTGTGTTGTATCTGATCTGACCTTGAACTGGTGTTGGGCGTTCTGCTGTAGTTCCAACTGGTATTTGTACAGCTCCGGTTGTTGATATTACTAAATTAGTTCCATCAAATGTAAGATTAGCATCATCTTCAAGCTGACCACTTGCACCTGCAATTACAACTCTATTATCAGTTAAATCGCTTACTATTAAACTGCTGACAGTTAGTTCTCCAGCAGCGTCCACTGATATTAAGTTATGGTTGTTTAATCCCAATGGATTTAAAGATAGTGTTACTAACTCCCCTGTAATCATAATATCAATTTGATCACCTAATAGAGGAGCAACAACAAAAGTTACGACACCGCTTGCTTCTGTATAGTCATTGATTGGCTGTAAAAGTACACCATTTAAAAATACTAAACTTACTGTACCTCCGTTTACACCTGTTTGTGTGTCATACTGTGTGGTACTGCCATCACCTGTGTAGTTTTGTTTGATAAATCCAGTATCAGCACCCGGTGTTGTACTGATCCATTCATTGCCTGTATAGATATATAATTCGCCTGTTGTTCCGGTGTCGAACCAAAAATCACCAGTTGAAATAGTATTAGTTGGTGCTGCCGGCGCTGTGTCTTGATAGTATGTGTTGGATGTAGAAAAGTCACTGAATACTAAATTACCACTTTGATCAATTATTAATATTTGACCATCTGATCCTCTTTGTGTAGGAAAAGTATAAAAGTTGTTTGTAGCACTGTCGCCGAAGGTTACCTGACCCAGATTATCAATGTTAAATCTTTCTGAATTGGCTGTATAAAATCTAAGATAATCTTCATCTGAATTTAATTCAGCAGTGATATATGTATCACCGTCAACATCTTTAACTCCGCCTAAACTTCCCCAAGCTGCACCGTCGTATCCTTCAAACGTAGCATCTGTAGTATTGTATCTGATCTGTCCTTGTGCTAGTGTAGTTGGACGTTCTGCTGTGGTGCCAGCTGGTATTTCTAATGCGCCTGTACCTAGTATAGACACTAGACCTGTATTATCGATGACCATTCTTTCTGTGCCATCTGTAGTAAATCTTATAGTGTCTTCGTCTGGTGTTGTTTCTAAGTTTATTCCAGTATCACCGTCGGTGTCAGACAACGATGTACCAGCACTAAGCTGTTGTACTGAAAAAGTAATAGTATCTGTAGCACCATCTGTTACTACATTGATTCCTGATCCACCAACAATTGTTAGTGTGTCACTAGGTCCGTCAGCCACAACATTATTTTGTCCGTTTACACTGATAGTAGTAAATGCACTAGCAGCACCCGAGCCTGTACCAACAACATTCCATGTAGAGCCATTCCAAAATTCTAAGTTGGTAGCATCTGTACTAAATCTAATATAACCTGGATTAGGACTGCCTGGTCTCTGTGCTTGTGTCCCTCTGGGCAAACCAATAGCACCGTTAGTATCAACTTCCATTACACTACCATTGTATGTGAAGTTTACATCATCTTCAAGTTCACCGTTGAGGCCTGCAAATACCACACTATTTTGTGCCAGATCTTCGACATTTAAACTTGCAATAGTAGCTTGACTGTTTACGTCTAGTGTGTCTAGTGTAGTTAAACCATCAACACGAAAGTTTTGTGTAATACTAGTATCGTTGAAAATCTCAACTTCTCCTAGATTATTGATTGTTAACCGCTGTACACCAGCAGTATAAAAACGTAGTGTATCATCATCCGATGCTTGTTCAGCAGTGATGTATGTATCTTGGTCTACATCTTTAACGCCACCTAGACTGGTCCAGCTTACACCATTGTAGCCTTCATACTGTGTTGTTTGAGTATTAAAACGAATTTGACCAGTTTGTACAACTCCACTTTGAGGTCGCTGTGCTGTGTTGCCAACAGGAACTCTCAAAGCACCGCTGGTACTGATAGTAATATTACCGCTAGCGGTGCTTATTCTATCTCTCTGATGATCTAGGTTTAACGCCATAGTAGTCTCTCACACTTAATACTACTATTTATGTGTATCAACTAGTTTAAAATACGATACTTGTATTCACTTGAAAAAGGATTAACTAAAAATCTATTATTACCGTTTTTGATACTTCTGCTGTCTGTGTAATCGTTATCTAGTCCTGTTGAATAGATACTACCTGATGCAGTTTGTGCTAACATGTATTTTTTTAACTGTGCAGGATTCATATGAGGATTTGCTTGTAGTATCAATGCTCCTACTCCACAAACTTGCGGACTAGCCATACTGGTTCCACTGATATTCATGATCTTAAAGTTAGTGTCTTGGGGATAATTACCTGTGTTAAATTCATTTATAGTACTACTTGTACTCATTATATCAGTACCCGGAGCGTACAAGTCCACACCAGGACCGTTTTCACTGCTTTGTGCTTTTTGTTCTAAGCCTCCTGAATGTACTGAACTATCAATGTTACCTACCACAATTGCTTCATCGTCGTATGGGCTTCCTCCTCTGTGATAATATCTATTAGATCCAAACGCACCACTATTGAAATAGTTGTTGTAATCAACTCCACCAGGTACATCAATTTTTTGAAAACTGTTTCCGGCAGCAACACAAACATGTATTCCTGCATCTATCATTTCTTGTAGGTCTGTGTCTACACTAGCAACTCTTACTACATATCTATACAAATTGTAAACACTCACATAAGAACCAACCATACCATAATCTGTTCTTCTGGTTGTACCTGTCCAATTTGTACCTCTGTAGTTTCCACCTAGTATATTGTAAAAATAACTGCCATATCCCCAACTCATGTTAACAATAGTAGGTCTTTTAAATCCAGTTGCTGGATCTACAGGCTTGTTGTTGTGCCATCCTTTTATAACATCAAAACAATCAGTGATGCTGATGCCAGTTCCGGGATCCCCGCTTCCTTCTAGTCCTGCTACTTTTACACTGTAAATATGAGATTCTTTAGCCCATCCGTATGTTTTGCCTGCAGCAATTCCTGCACAATGAGTTCCATGTCCGTTATAATCTCTATAATGATTGGCATTTTGAGTTCCACTTAATCCGCTAGATGTGTACCAATCTATTTGTTGCACACGAGACACGCCATTTTTGTCTTGAAATTCTGGATGATCTACTTGCAAGCCACTGTCTTGTATCACAACATCAACACCAGTTCCGTCTAGGTTATAGGTATATTGTCCTGTGTTTTCTGTTAGGTTAGAACCATAAGGATTATTAGTACCAATACAACGTCTCAGTCCCCAGTTGACAAAATTACCACTATCACTGGTAGTTTTGGTAAAGTCTGCTGTTTGTATTGCATTTCTAACAAGTTCTAAATCATCATCCTGATCTGGTGGTATTGCAACATCTACTACTCTAGGATCGTTTCTAAGAGCTTGTGCTTCTTGGTCTGTTAATGAATAATGTGTGTTTCTTTCACTCAACAATCTAGCATTGGCTACGTCAACACTACGACTAGGTATAGTAGTATTTCCGGTAGTTTGAGTCATTTCTGCTGCAAAACTAGCAGCATCAACGTCACGTTTTAAACTTACTATATATTCACGCTCAGTCAAGTTATTATTTCCTTGTAATATATCAAACTATGCTAAAGTTAATACCACCCGACAGGGTAAAGCTGCCTTGAATCTCAGTATCACTTACTCCAGGATACGGCGTATTCACAGGAATAGTTGCTTGATACAGTACTCTCGGATCGCCACCGAGTAAGGATTCATATGCGTGATCAGCTTGTGTCCAATCGGTATCATTTGGTGTTGTAGGTTCAGTACCTTGATTGAAAGAATCAGCTGGTTGTAGTTCTACATTATTTTGTATCCAATTTTTTAAATCTTCCCAGGTCCAACCTCGATTATACTGCATCACTGAAGCTAAAAGTCCTGCTGCCACAGGTGCTGCTGCACTAGTTCCACTAAAGCGGGCATCGTAGCAGTTGCCTGAATACACAGTTAAATCACTATAAGTATCATCTAACCTTTGAATCACTCCCTGATTTGCGACAGTGGCTGCAAGAGTTCCGTCACCAGGTGCATAAAAATCAATTGCAGATCCTGTATTACTGTAATCAATTTTATGCTCTATACGCACAAATGGGTACTGCATAGCATTTCTATCACTTAACGCACCAACAGTAATAGCCGGAAACTTCACTGTGGTGTTTCCTTGAAATGTTTGACTTTCTGTTTTACCTATGTGATTAGGGAAACCTCTGCGATTGGTTGTACCTGTTGTTTGCACTCCAAATTCGTAAAAACTATCCTGGTATAGTGTGTTTGTATTGTTGTTACTGATTCTATTATCGTAGTTAGGATGATCAGGATTTACTATCTGTTGATTACTATTACCGCCTGAGCTAATAAAAATTACGCCAGCTTGTATAAGTTCATCTCCTGCTTGCGTCATACTGTTGTCATACATTTCACTAGACCAGCGTCCACTGTCTCCTTTGAGTCCATTACGACTAATGAATCTAGGTTCCCAACCAAGACCATCGTATGAAACTGCCGGATCTGTTCTCCAATACCAATAGTCACCGGTTTTATCGCTATACCCCGGATTGTGATCATCACTGCCGCCGCTTCTGTATCCCCAACTGTTTGAACTTATTGTAGGGTCTTTTGTGCCATACAGTGGGTTAATTGGTTTATACTGATGAAATATTTTTTGAATGTCGAAGCCACGTTCAAAACTTCCAATATTGTTAGCTCCATATAGATTCATCTGCCATTTATTAGAATTATATGCCCAACCATGAGTTCTACCGTAAAGCAAACTAGCGCACTGTGTTCCGTGATTTGCTGAACTAGGCAGCGTTGTAGGACTTCCATGTGCATTATCTCTAGTATAACTACTAGGCACTAAAATGCTACCAAAAGCTGCGAATTGCGGGCTACGCTCTTGAGTGTATTGCCACCAACTACGTGCAATACTTTCAACAGGCACAGTTGTACCGTCCCATCGTGTTGTTAATCTTGTACCTGGACTTGCATCGAACCAGTCTGGATCAATATAATAAGGAGCATCTAACACCAAATCTAATACATCACAATATCCATCGCCTGGTAGCACATTTCCGCCTGTATAGTCAGATGGGTTCACTGCATTAGTAACACCACTGTTAATAAACTCTGTGTGCCCGATCCAAGAGCCATTGTCAGCACAAATAACATCCGTATGTTCTCCTGCACCAAATTGTCTAACTTTTTCACTGGCTCCCCACTTTGGGCTTGGTTTTTGGGTTGGATAATACCCAAATGCTTGATCTTTCCAATAATATTCTTTGCTTTGCATCCTGACAAACTGATAACTAGCACGGTTGACAGTAGGTTGTTCAGTCGAGAATTGACTTGTTACTACATAAACGCCTCCTCCACCAAACTCAGATTCTTGGAAATCTGTCCATGTCATATAGTTTAAGTTTGGTGTTGCCCATCTTTCAGTTTTTACTGTTCCTAAAATTCCGTTGTGTAATTTATCTTCAGGTGGCATAAGTTCAGGATACCTGTTAAAACTTTTATTAATAAACTTAATTCTACTATCTAATGCAAGTGTTTGAGCTTCTTGTTCAGTGAGCAAAAACTCACCACGAACAGCACTATGTATCATATCATCAGTGCATGTACACGCTCTGTCAGGAATAGTATCTGGTGTTGCATCACTTGTACACAATTCGTCGTGTATTTCTTGCCATTGCTCTGGAGTATGTGTTCCGAGTGTATAATATCTTTCGGTCATGTTATGTCCTTTACAGTGCTGCTATTCTTGATTGAAAATCAGCAAAATCTGTACTTGCTGCTACTTCAGCTTTAAGTGTTGCTAAACTAATGTATGCTGTCAAATCAGTTGTTAGTGCTACTGTACCGGTTGCATCTGGAAATGTAATTGTTCTATCTGCTGTTGGATCAGTTACTATGAGTGTTGTTTCAAATGCATCATCGGTAAATCCTTCAAAAACAACCGAACCAAGTTGTCCAATTTGAACTTGACCAAGATTTTCTATATTTTTTCCATCTGCATCTAAGGCGCCGCCAAGTTTTGGAGTTGTATCATCTGATACTCTACTGAAAACATTACCATTAACAAGATTACTTGTATGTACATCGAACCAGGACTGCTCTATTAAACTTGGTAAAACTATATCATACCAACGAGTTACATGTGCTGGATCTGGATTGTTGTTTGTACTAATGTTTAGCCAGTACAAACTATCAATTGATCTAATTGTTGGAGGAACAGTACTTAGGTCAATATTACCATACTCAAAACCATCACTGGCTATAGTTTGAGCCCAAGTTGCAAAATCAGCTGGTGTTGTTGGATTTGCTGACCATATATTAGTAATTTGATCTACAAAATCACTTGATGGTAATAAATTATCATATACAACTTTGGTCATTGCAGCCCAACTAGTATTAGTATAAATTTCAAACTGATTGTTAGAGCTGTTGTAAATCAAGTCACCGTCTTCACTGGTCTTTGCATCACGTTGAGTGGTTGTAAAACTAGCAATTTTAAATGGACTTTGTGTAACTTCTACTCTATCAGTAGCACCTGTGCCTGCTGTGAAATTTATATCTGTTGAACTTGTTATTGTCGGGACACCAACGGCTGTACTGGTAACACTACCAGTAATATTAATATTACCTGTGCCGATGATATCATTACCATTCATGTTTAGATCACCACCAAGTTCTGGTGTGGTATCATCAACAACATTTTGAAAACTGCTTTGATCTATCCAGTCATAATCGCCACCGCTCCAAGATAGTATCTGATTAGCAGTTGCAGTGCTTTGATTTAGATGTGAATCAACATCTGAATTTGCATAACCTGCATTGTCGACCCATGCATAGTCTGATCCATTCCAACTTAATACATAACCACTTGTTGGATTTGATTGATTGAGATGTGCATCAACGTTTACATCGCCGTATCCAGTTGTTTGTGCAACCCATGCATAGTCTGATCCATTCCAACTTAGTACTTGGTTAGCGCCTGCAGTGCTTTGATTTAGATGTGCATCAACATCTGAATTTGCATAACCGCCGCCAATCGGTCCCCACGCACCATTGGCGTAGCCCTCAAACTGAGTATCATCTGTGTTGTAGCGTAGCATGCCATTTTCAGCAATAGACGGACGCTCTGCTGTGGTGCCATTGGAAATCAAAACTGCACCAGTAAGGCCAAGAGTAACATCCGCGTTGGTGTCATTTAAGACTAAGTAGCCTTGCGGTGTGCCGCTTTTAGATGCGGAAAAAGTTACTTTGTTTTCTTCTGCACCATCTGTGACATTCGTTGTCGTACTTTGAATACTTCCATAAGTATGAATAGCTGCCGCACTATTTTTTGCAGAAAAAATTATAGATGTAGTGTCTATTGTAGATGGGCTAGTGGTGTTGTGATAAAGATACACCAATGGTCCAAATCCTCCATCACTATCTCTCTCTATAGAGTAGGTTGCATATGGTAGTGTTTGCCTATGAATCATATTCCCAGAAGTGCTTAACAGAGCCTCTCCGGTTACGCTTGCACTAGTGTCCAAAGAGATACTAAAGTCATCTGTATCGCCAAAGAATATTTTGTCGTCATCTGCAAAATGAATATCGCCATTGGTGTCTTTTATTACAACATCATCGGTGATTCCATAACCTGCTATTGTGGTTGGTTTGTTTAATAGTGAGTTAAAATCAGTGCTAGCAGTTAACGATTGAGTAGCAACACCATCCGAAACATATGCTGTAAACGCAGTTCCATCTACACCTGAAGTTAGTCCTGCGTCGGTATATAGTGCCGCAGTAGTACTTGTCAGAACACTTACATAATAACTATTACCATTGAGTTCTGTCATACCAACAACATCTGTGATTGTAACACTAGCAGCATTTGTAAAATTATGTGCTGCGGTAGTAGTGATAACAACAGGATTGGCTTGTGTTGCTCCTGTGATAGTTGCAATAGGTTGAGAAGTAAATTGCGAACTAGCCCATTCCTGTGTGGCCATTGTTCCGCTAGCATCAGGCAAAATAATGTCTCTGTCAGCAGTTACACTGGTCGCTTGTAACTTGACTTCAAAATCGTCTGGCACAGTGCCTTCAAAAATTAGTTTAGTTCCTTGACTAATCCATATATTACTAGTAGGATAAAAAACAATATCCTGATCTGATTTAAGTTCTAAATCTCTTCCGCTTGCTTTGATGGTGGTCATAACAAATACTCCTCTTGTACATATTTATTCATTACAGTCATAAAAAAACAGGCTCCGAAGAGCCTGTTTTATGTTTGTTATGCTTATACCTATTAGGTAAATGCAAGCTGGTTTGTTGTAACAGCAATTTTTGCAAGATAGTCAGCTGCGTTACCAAGTGATGATGCTTGGTTGCTTAGTTCCACATAACCATAACGTGTCATGAATGACACAACTGGTTCAAATGTTTGTGGATCTAGTACTGTACCGCTTGACATCAGTGGGATGTATGGGCAGTAGAACGCCGCTGCGTCTGTTTCTGTTGAACCTTTGTAACCAACTAGGACATCGTCGTTAGCTGCATACTGGTTTACATAAACACGCATTGTGCCGTTTAGTGTACCAACGAATTTTGTATTTGTTGGTGCTTCAAAAGTACCTTCTGTGCTACGTGCAAATGCGCTTGTTGTCGCACTTTGTAGAACTGTTAGTACTGTTGGGCTTACAACTGCCCAGTTACCTGCACCACGACGTGTACGTGCTGCAATTGTGTTTGCATTTTTGTTGATTAGAACTGCAAGAGCTGCATGCTCGTCACCAACAAATGTTGCTGTACCACTTACGCTACCTTGTGCGTATGTGTCAGCTGCTGCACCAGCAAGACTTGTTAGGCTTGCAATGATTTCTTGGTCGATTTCAGCAGTAATTTCTTGTGCAAGTGCTTGCATAATTTCTGCTTCAACGTCAAGACCATGCATGCTTTGTGCGTCTTGTGCTGCTTCAAAAGTCCAACGTGCTGATAGCTTACGTGATTTTGCTTCAACAGTTTGCTTTAGAACTTGAATGCTTAGTTTCTTACCAGCTTCACCTTCTAGAGCTGAAGTTGCTGCGCCGCCGTTGCTTGCTGCATCGCCTGCGTAGCCTGTTGCAATTGCGAATGGGCTTAGTGCTTCATCGCCTGCTACGGCTGTGTCAAATGTTTCTGCGTAACGTACACGTAGTGTGTGGATCTGACCAACTGGGCCTGTCATAGGCTGAACACCAACGATCTCGTTGGCAATAACAGTTGGCATAACACGTCTAATCACTGGAAGGATAACCTTGTTAAGGGTAGCAATGTTACCACTTTGAGTTGCACCAGCTGTAACTGCCTCTGCGAGATAGTTCTTGGTGTTTTCAAGTGTTGTTTCCATAACTTGCTTTTTTGTTCCAGTTAGACCGTCTGTAAGAGCGGATTTAGTTTCGCTCCAATTTTCCATTAGGTTGTCTGCCATTTTCGGTCTCCTTAACTTATACCGGCTAATTTACGAAGGTTAATAATTTCTGCAGTCTGACCAGCTTCTGCTGACTCTGTAACTGCTTCTTTATTTCCAGTGATCTCTTTTGAAGATTCACTTAGTACCTTCTTTTCTGGTTGTTTAGCATCTTCTTTCAATACAGAAGGTAGATACTTGTTGAATGCACTTTGTAACTTGTCTGTTTGTGTACTTTCAAGTAATGCACCCATGATTTCTTTTTGTTGCTTGTTAAGCGGTGCCATCATCTCTTGCATGACAGCTTTGCGCTCTGCTACGTCTGCTTTGATGCGAGCATCTCTTGCAGATTCTTGTAGCTGAACTTCTTTTTCAGCAACTTTTGCTTCAGATTCACTAAGTTTAACTTGTAGTTCGTCCATTGCTTTGTTTAGTTTTGCAACTTCAGTACCTTCATTGAGGTAGCTGCTCATAAACTCTGCTGCAAATGTTTCGAAAATCTTACGTCCAAAGGTATTTTCTTTGGCTGTTTTGATATCTTCACGTAGTGTTGTAAGTTCATTCTTGATAGTATTTTCAAGAATTCCCTCAATCTTTTCTGCAGATTTAGCAATAAACTCACGTTTTGTTTCGTTAATGACTTCTTTGCCTTCTTTGATCATTTTGACTTTTGCTTCAACTAGTGAGCGTTTGTCTTCATGAAACTCGTTGAGCTCTTTGGTCAGTTGCTCCATAACAAAACCCTCTAGTTGGGCCATGTTAGTTTCTTGCAACTTGCGGTCTTCGCGAAGTTCGTTAATTTCTTTGCGAAGTGTATCCATCACAAATGAATCAAGCACTTTAGCATGCTCTTTCATATGTTTGCGATATGCTACACGATCTTCTGCAACTTTGGCTTTGTCTTCTTTGAACTCTTCGAGTTCTTTAGCAATAACATCACCAATCATTGTATCCATAGCTTCAACAATTTGCGATTTGTCATTTTCATAACGTTGTGCAAATTCTTCTCTAAGTTCAGCTGTGATTGCCTCACGAGCTTCTGTTAGCTGGGTTTCCCAAGCTTCGGATAGTGAAGATCTAACCTCCTCGGAGAGCGCATTTGAGCTTAATAGTTCATCCATTGCATGAGCCATATTAATCTCTCCTATACTTCAGGTTTTTAATAAAGTTTGTCACCTCTTCCTGGAGATAACGTTGTGCTCTGTTGTCGTGTCCTGCTGCACTAGCGACATCCATTAGTACATTACCCCGTCTATGATTCATAATTCTTTCATAGATTGGATCGGGATATGCATCCGGAGCACTTGGATTTGCAACTATGTCTACAGTAATAATTTCAAAATCTTTAACTATTCCGTTTTCATTTACATTGCCGCTGCCTCTACTTGACACGCCTAGTTTTACACCACTCTCTAATAGGGTTTTACAAATGTTTCCCATTGGAGTTGGCAATATTTTCAGCTTACCGATACCGTTAGCACCATCAATATCCATCTCAGTAATCATGTGACTCACACGATCAAGATTAATATTTAGGTCATCTGGGTGATCAGCTTCACCTAATACACTGTATCCTTTTTTGATTTTTTCATTGATCGCTTTAACAGCACCATGAATTTCTTCTTTTGTGTAGATACGGTTATTCTGATTGCGTACATCGCCTTCAATAAAGATACCTTTCATATAGAGGCTTTTGCCACCGTTAGCTTCTTCAATAGCTTCGGTGACAATATTAGCCTGACTATAAGTTAAGTGCTCTTTGAGCGAGGTAAACATATTACTTCATTCCTCTGATTGGACTGTCGCTTTTGTTATCTTCGCTCTTAGCTGCTGGCGCTGAGCTTAGATCGCCTGCTTCTTGTGGACCATCAACGCCCATATCTTTAGCGGCTGGAGCAGGTCTACCCTTCTCTTCTCCGCCTGGTGCGCTGTGTGCTTTTGCATCGTTTGGTGCAGATGCATTGCCCGCAACTGGTGATGCTTTGTCGCTGCTATCACTGTGTGATACATTAACCGCTGTCATTGTTGCGCCTTCTTCCATAGGCTCAACTTCAGCTTCTTCTTCCATTTCTACGGATTCTTCTGCTGGCTCATCGCCCATCATATCAGCAAATGCTGCACGTAGTTCTGCAATTGCATCTTCTACGTTGTCCATGGCCTCTTCTGCTTCTGCTTCAGGGCTTTCTTCTTCGCCTTCATCATCAGCTTCTGGTTCCATGTCCATTGCTAGATCCATTTCTGCATCTTCGTCGTCCATGTCCTCATCGTCCATGATTTCTTCTTGCTCGATTTCTTCTTCAGCTGTTTCGATATCATCAAGGAAATCTTCTTCGGCATCAGAAACATCAATTGCTTCTTCTACTTCGTCGTCCTCTGAATCATCGTCAGCTTCATCAAGATCGATAGTTTCGTCAAGATCCTCTTCAGTAATCTCGTCTTCTACTACTTCATCGTCTTCTGTGATACTTGACCAATGTGATTTGGCTTTCTCAACAAAAACGTTGTGTAGGAGATCAGCAGCTTTGTCCTGCTCATCGTTGACGAGATACTCAAGAACCTTTACTAAAGATTCCTTGTGTTCGCTCATATCTTTCTCCTTAAAAAATTACAGGCTTACCAAGATGGTTTACATCTATATTTAGTAACCAAGACGTTTTACTTAGTAAAACACCTAAAAAATGGGTATTTTATGACAAAATTGTCATGATAAGTAAAAAACTTGGAAAAAATTTAGCCTTGAGATGGGGTAGCGTATATTTTTTGTATTCTTTTGGTTCTATTAGCATGTTCAATATTGTGTATTTCACGCTGCTTTCTCAAACGATTTAACTGTCTGAGTGTTAGTCTACTCTTGCGAGTATCTGTTATTTTGCGTTCTGCATACTCATTATCTTCTGCATCATAGTACTCTTTTAAAAATTCCTTATCACGCATTTTCATCTCCTGCAGGTGAATTCTCTTCACCGCTAATAGGGCTACCGCCCTCTAACTCATCTGTTGTAGGTGCATCAACATCTAAGTCTGACACATCTGTGTCTACATCAAAACTTCTAACACCTACATTGCCCAGTCCTGGAACAGTCTCTGTGCTAGCTGCGGCTCCGCTTTGATTTTCTTCTTCCCACATGCGCTCGTTTTTGAGGATTTCATCTTCAGTCCATCCTAAATACTTTTCAAGTATAAAGCGTCTACTCATATAAGGAACACCTTCTAGTCCACTGAATACATTAGCACGAGCAGCATGTATTTCAATTTCTTTGTATGTGCTAAAGCTCTGTGGCTCTACAAACTTGAGATTGAACAAGCTACTGTCAATGCTAATCCCTTTGTTTTTCATAAACAATTTGAATTCTTTGTCCAGTGTAGGTGCTAGTGCATTTTGCAATCTCATACAGTATTGATTGAATCTATACTCTTGAATAAATGCTGTACCTACTCTGCCGTCCACATAGGTTGCAGTTCCATCTTCTGGACCTGTTGGCAAATAACTACTGGGCACACGTAATGCTCTCAGCATTTTGTTTGTAAAGTAACGTAGGTCATCAATCTGTCCCAAATTCTCACCGCCTGGTAGCACTTCAACTTTACTACCTCTGCCTTCAGCAGTTTGTGCAAAGAAGTAGTCTTCCATGATGCTCAGTGGATTGTATGCAGCATCCATAATAGTTGTGCCGCCACCTGTTTTGTTGGGAATACGTTTTTGATGAATTTCATTTTTAACACGCTCAACAAAGCCCATTGCTTTGTTTGGTGGCATATTGCCTACATCTACATAAAATACTCTGCGTTCTGGCGCACGTTGTACTCTGTAGATAATAATTGAATCTTCAAGCAGTTCTTTTTGCTTGTAGGTTTTGAAAATTGGATCTAGTATACTACTACCAAAGGGCCAGTTGTTGTCCATGCCTTCTGTAAGTCCAAGGTGTACAATATGGCTAGCATCAACACTGTATTCTTTGATGTTGCCCAAACTGTTGCTCATGTCGCTTGGACCAGCACCGTATGCACCTCTGTCCATGACCTGTCCACGCATCATACTGTTGACTGTGCCATATGTTTGTGCATGCTGCACAGGCTGACTAACAGTTTTCTCCTGCATATTCAAGTCAATGTTTTTGACAATGTACTGTTCAGGTTGCTTGCCTTTGGCTTCGTTAACAATGGCTTTCATAACATCAGCTGGATTTACATAGTACAGTTCCCAAGTTTCAGGATCTCTGATGAAAAATTGATCTCCATACTTGATGCTGTTGCGGAACATGCGGAAAATACGCTTGTCCCAATCCTGCAAGTTACACCATTGTTGCAGTGTTTGTTCTAAAATTTTTGTTTCACTTTCAGTGGCTTGATCTACATAGTCAATTGCAAAAGGTAAACCTGTTTGTTCACTTACTTGTGTACTGAATTCACTGATGATGTCCAGTGCAGCATTGATCTCGCTGTCCATGTCCATTTGGTCATACTGTACATAACGCTCAACACGATTAGGTTGACCACTGTAAACTTCTGGTAGCCAGCTTTGAAAACGGCTAGCACTACTGGGTTTCATGCTTTCGACGTTGTGTCCGCCGTATGCTGTAAAATGTTTTTTCCAACTCATATGAATTCTCTTTATCTAATTATAGTGTATTTATTCGTTTTGTCAACCTGTTAGTTACCATTCAATGCATTGACTAGTTTCGCTAACAATGCTTCAACCCTGCCTAAATGCGCTGGATTGGCAGGGTTTGCTATGACATCTTGCATTAATTGATCCAGATCTCGTCTTAGGGTCGGATCGTTTACATTGCTTGCTAGATCTTTCATACCCGCTATTAATGCATTGACGTTTGTTGGCGCTCTTGCTAACGCTAGAACTTCTTCAGGAACAACACCACTAAGTTGTCCTACTAAACTTCCTGTAAACAGTTTATCAGTAATTTTTCTAACATCTCCCTGTGCATACTTGAACTTTGGATCCATTTGACGCATGATTGGTCCAAATGCAGTTTCTCCAAATACTGTTCCAGCTGCACTTATTAGATTTTTAAATGCTTGACTGTCCAGTGCCGCAATAAATTTGTCAGCCATGTTGTTTACACTTTCTGATAATTTATTGAGATCTCCGCCACCTACTTTGATTGCCATCTCTGTTGTTCTTGCTTTGATTTCAGCAGCAACTTCATCCATTGTACTACTTAAACCTCTGAGCCCTTTGTTTTTTCCAGCATCTCCGATAATATCTTTCATAGTCTTATCAAATTCTTCTGTAAAATTTTCTACACTTTGTGTTTGTTGCTGGATAGTCAATACAGTATTTGCTAGGTCACTATTGAATGCTGCCATAGTTCTCAATTGCGCTGCATCGATTGCACTAGAATTTTTAAGACCTAACACAAGATCTGCACTTATTTTTGCAAAATCTTCTGGAGATGTGCTGCCGTCAGTTACTGTTGACATGACATAGTCAATAAGATCAGACGCTCCTTGATCTAATACGCCTAGTAACTGCGGAGCAAATGCTCTAGGATCTATTCCTGTCGAAACACCTTGTAGTATTGCATCACTAATCTGTTTTCCTGCAGGACCTAAAGCACTTAGGTTTTCTGCCAGCACCCTGAAACGTTCTGCTGTTTCATCACTTTGTTCACTTAAAAAACTTTGAGCTATAACATTTCTACGTGCTTCTAGCCCAGCTTTTCTTCTTTCTTGAACGTCTTGACCTGTGAGTCTTGCCATAGCTTCATTTATTTTTAAACTTTCAGTCATCTGTTCAGTAAGTTGCTTTTCAGTAAGATTTCTCAATCTTTCTGAACCAATTGTTTGACGTCTAACTTCTAGTTCGTCTGCTAGTATCATGGCCATTTCGTCGCTTTTGGTTCCAAAGAAACCAAATTCTCTAGTGCCTTCTCTAACGGCTGTTGCTAAGTCTAAAAATCTTCTACTACCTTGGTTTGTGTTATCTCCCAAGCCTTTCATGATACTGCCTTGAGTACCAACAATTTTACCGAACTGATCCAGTGTAAGTCCCAAGCCAGCAGCTTGATCTTGTACTTGTAACAAATCGTCTCCAAAGCTAACACCAACTCTACTAACTTTGTTGAGTACTTCTCCCAATTGTTCCATGGTACCAAATACCATGCCAAACTGAACACCTATGTTTGCCATACCCAAACTATCAAACAACTTTTGTCCAAAATCACCAGCTTTGGTAACATCACCCAATCTATCAAATCCTGCGGCTGCTGATCCAGCAGCGCCTTGTCCAGTTAAATTTCTAAACAAACTTCGTTGCTGTTGATTGCCAGAAGCTACTTCTCTGGTTAGATCATTAATAGCTGACTGTGTTTGTCTGTCGTTGCCTTCTACACCTGTGATTGCATCTCTGATTTGCTGACTCACACTCAATATACTTTGTTGTGTGTCTTCCATAGCAAAATTAGGCACCTCTATGGGTACTGCCCTACCACCAATTGGGATTTGAATTACTGCCATTAACTGCTCACTTAACTCAGATAAATACTTTTATATACAGTTATTTATAGGCGAAAAAATGTCAAATAATCCACTAGCAAATTTCTATCGAAATAAAGAAATATATGTCAAATTGCCCACACAAGGCAAATGGTACAAAAATCCTCCCAAGCTAACAGAGGATGGTGAAATTGGAGTGTATCCCATGACACTGCAAGATGAAATTCGCATGAACATTCCAGACAGTTTGTACAACGGTGAAAGTTTGTTTGAGCTTTTTCAAAGCATTTGTCCTGACATCATCGATCCCTATGAAATTGCTATGCCAGATGTAGATGTACTGCTACTAGCCAGTAGAGCTGCAACCTACAACAAAAAAATGACAATCGAAACACAGTGTACTCACTGTGAGATGTGGCAAAACTATGATTTAGATCTTGCACAAATACTCAGCAAAGTCCAAATACATTTAGAAAGATCACCTGTTGAAATTGACGGTTTGCAAATAATGATCAAACCCAATACACTAAAAAGTATTGCAGCAAACACATTAAAAACTGTAGAAGTTGCTAAAATGCTCAGTGCAATCAGCAATGAAAGTGTAGTGCCTGAAAGTCTAAATAGTACTTACAAAGAAAGTATTGAGATAAGCACCGCAGCTACAATTGCAATACTAGCAGACGCAATTGAATATGTACAAATACCCAATGGAGAAACTGTAACAGAAATTGAACACATCATTGAATGGTTACAAAACAGTAACAGAGGAATAATACAAAAACTCAGCGACGAATGCGAAACAATGAATCAAAATGGATTGGAAAACAAATTTACATTTACGTGTGCTAGCGAAGATTGTAACAAAACATTTGAAGGTAAAGTAGAGTTTAATCCTAGTTTTTTTTTCGACAACAGATCCATAGAGCAGAGACTGCAGAACGTATCCAACAAATAGTTGAAGAAATGGACAATCAGCGCAAACAGTATAGAACTATTGTGAATCAATTAGCACTATATTCGAACGGAAGTTACACAGTTCAAGACATGTACAACATGACGTTTCCTCAACTAGAAGAAATCCAGGATGTGATGAAACAGAAAATCGAAGCAGAAAAGCAAGCATATGAAACTGCAAGAGGAACTAATCGTAAAACATTTTAATGTTTCTTCGAAGAGCTAACGCTCATCGTCAAACTCATTTCATTTCGTTTGATATTTCTTTCTTTGAATAATTATTTTTAATGATTACGTTATTACCCTGTTTTCAGTCGCACTTAGCCTGTTTACGGCCAAGTGCAAAAAAAAAGCTAAGGTCATTACCCCGCTCCCAAGCGCACCGTTATTAGCGAAACCATATAGGCAGAGGCGGTTGTGCTCGACCCCTTTACTCGCCGCTTTCAACGCAGGCTACTAAATCGCAAATAACGGCAACTGATCTAGTAATACCCGTGGGTTGTAATAGCTCAACAGAGCCCACTCTTTTGGTTCATGTGCCTCAGCAAGATCCGACGGTGCGAAAGGTCGCACAGACTCAATGCTTATAATTGAGAGGCTATGTTATGACTGGTGTCTAGTTAGTGATTCAACAAGTGCCTTAGATCCGCCTACACGGACATTTATGATGCCATTATAGTATTCATCTGTTAGTAATACTTGCCTGTCGAACTGTTCTTTGGCTTCTAAGTAACTTAGTTCGCCTCTGCTAGTGCAGTAGTACAGTATTTCTCTTGTAAATTTTTCAGGGCCTAGTTCTTGTACATCTGCGTTCAACGTGTCACTGCTTCCCCAATAGGTCTTCCAGTCACTTTCTTTTGTTGATCGTCTTTTGTTTTTTCTGCCTTTGAGAGGTTTTTTAGTTACTTTAAATTGAGCCAGTTTTTTGCCAATGTACTTTTTTCCGTTCGTTAGATTGGTAATGAGATATACGAATCCAACATATTCCTCAGGTATTTGTTCAACGATTTTGCCTTGATAAGTCCATTGCATGTTAGTATATAGCAATTACTATATATGCCGACAAAGCGAAAAGTCAACCTAAAAATACCTTTTTTTCAAGATTTCCCAAGTTTGTTTGTAACCGTTGTCAATCTGGTGATAATGTGTGCTGGCTTGTGCCGCACTGTGATCATTACCGCCTGGAAAACAGTTGTCTCCAAAAAAGATAGTTTGTGAACCTTTGTAATCGTTAAGCACTTGTCCTTTGTCACAACCTACTGGAAAAATATCAACACTTGTTTCTCCTGCTACTTGTGCAACTACA
>Ga0194024_1000029_pt1 | contig 28575 bp, 24 predicted proteins | sample IW13Sep16_MG_FD_140337 | JGI IMG/M metagenome (GOLD analysis project Ga0194024, IMG submission 140337) | Freshwater microbial communities from the Broadkill River, Lewes, Delaware, United States - IW13Sep16_MG | ecosystem: Environmental > Aquatic > Freshwater > River | place: USA: Delaware...
AAACCAGAAACATACAAACACTTTGAAGCCTTTCAAAATGGAAGCAGTGACCATGTGGGAAGAATCGTATTTCCCATTCGAGACATATCAGGAAAGATAGTAGCCTTTAACGGCAGACACACCACAGGCGGGGATCCTAAGTATAAAATCTCTCCTCCAGGTGCAAAGCTACCTCTTTTTCCTGCAGTATCTGCACGGAACGGGAAAATAATGCTTGTCGAAGGCATCTATGATATGATAAACTTATATGATAAAGGAATAAAGAATGTAGCGTGTTGTTTTGGCACAAAGAACATTTCAGAAGATAAATTATCCTTGCTCAAGATGCAAGGAGCCACGCAAGTAGACATCTTCTTTGATGGTGATGATGCAGGACAAAACGCTGCGGAAACAATAAAAGCTATGTGCGAGAAAGTTGGTCTCTTTTCCAGAAACGTATTTCTCAAGAATACTGACCCTGGAGCACTTAGCGAATCTCAGGTAAAGAAACTGGAGACTAAATTATATGGCTAGAGTTGCCTTAATAGAAACTAAACCAAGTAGAACAAACTATTCAAAAGAATTTGATAACGCTTTTGACTTCGAGCAGTTTCAACTCTGCTCAGACCCTACAATCAAGAAAGTCTTAAAACGAGACTGCGATCTTGATATTGATACTTCGCTGTACGACTGGATAATTCTGGTAGGTAGTGAAGCATTGAAATACTTTACAAAAATAACTTCTGTAACAGAATATTCTGGAAAGCTCGTAGAAGATAAATTCCTGCCTGTTATAAATCCATCAATGCTTGCCTTCAAACCAGAGGCTAGAAAGACTTGGGAAGATTCCAAAACAAACATCATTCAGTACATTAGCGGAGAAAAAGTGGACGCAGTGATAGATGACTCTATCGCTTTTGGTATACAAGACACGGAGACTGCTAATGAATTTCTTAGAAAAGCAATTGCGCACGATAACGAATACATTGCACTTGACAGTGAAACTACTGGTCTATACCCTCGTGACGGGTATATGCTTGGTATTTCTCTATGCTACGATGGCAGCACTGCCGCCTATCTAGATACTTCTGTCTTTGATGAAACTACAGAAGATCTTATGCGAGAGCTGTTCGCCAAGAAAACTGTAGTATTTCACAATGCCAAGTTCGATATTGCATTCTTTGAGTATCACTTCGATGTTAAATTTCCAAACTTCGAGGATACAATGCTGCTCCACTATTTGATAGATGAAAATCCGGGCACACACGGACTCAAGCAGCTTGCTATTAAGTACACTGACTATGGTGATTACGAGAAGCCAATGTATGATTGGATAGATCAGTATCGCAAAGAAAACAAAGTGCTCAAGAATGACTTCTGCTGGGAATGGATTCCCTTTGACGTAATGAAAGTCTATGCAGCAATGGATGCTCTAGTTACTTTTATTATCTTTGAAAAGTTCAAGAAGATCAAGCAAAATCCTAAACTCAAAGCAGTTTATGATAACTTACTCATTCCAGGTACTCGATTTTTGATAGGTATTCAAGACAATGGTGTGCCTTTTGATGCAGAGCGTCTGTCATTTGCACAAGAACTCATGCAGCAAGATATAGACAAAGCAATTTCTACATTGTATGAAAATCCTGCAATAGAAAAATTCGAGGCTATAAATGGTAAAGACTTTAACCCTAATTCTACTGTGCAACTCCGCTCTCTTCTGTTTGACTTTCTTGGCCTTAACCCGGTTGGAAAAAAGACTGGAACAGGAGCAGACTCGACGGATGCAGAAGTACTCAACATACTTGCAAGAGAATCTGAAGTACCTGGACTTATCTTGGACATACGTCAAAAGTCCAAAATTAAGAATACTTACTTGGACAAGATCATACCACAGCTTGATAGAGACTCTCACCTCAGGACTGGATTTAATTTACATGGCACAACTAGCGGTCGGCTTAGCTCTAGCGGTAAGCTTAATATGCAGCAAATTCCTAGAGATAACCCTATAGTCAAAGGCTGCATCAAAGCATCTGAAGGTAACAAGATTGTTGCTATGGACTTGACTACTGCTGAGGTTTATGTTGCAGCTAAACTTGCACAGGATGAAGCACTCATGGATGTGTTTCGTTCTGGTGGAAACTTTCACAGTACAATTGCTAAGACTGTATTCAAGCTACCTTGTGCTGTAGAAGAAGTTGCAGATCTATACAGTACCGAACGTCAGGCTGCTAAAGCTGTTACTTTCGGGATTATGTATGGTGCGGGTGCTAAGAAGATTAGTGACGAAGTGACTAAAAGTTCTGGAACAATATTCACTAAGGGTGAAGCCCAAGAAGTCATCACTGACTATTTCAACACTTTTCACAGCCTGAAAAAGTGGATTACTTACAATGAACGATTCATCGAACAGAATGGGTTTATCTACAGCTTTTTTGGTCGTAAACGGAGATTACACAATGTCCATTCCACGGATAAAGCTATCCGAAGCCATACGATTCGTTCTGGTCTCAACTTTTTGGTTCAGTCTACTGCTTCTGATATCAACCTTCTTGGTGCAATAGATGCTCACAACCACATAGAACAAAATGGTATCAAAGCAAAAATATTTGCACTTGTACACGACTCAATTCTTGCAGAAGTTGTTGAATCAGATATTGAAGATTACTGTGAGATACTGAAGCATTTTGTACAGTTAGATCGTGGTGTAAGTATTTCTGGCGCTCCAGTTGGATGTGACTTTGAGATAGGCGAAGACTACTCAATGGGTAAGTTTAGCAAACAATATGGTTCGAACAATTAAAAATCTATCTTCTATACAGTTTCCTGTCTATTTACTGCCTTCCTCTGATTGGGAGGTAGTAGATGGGCTTCTTTTCATGGAAGGAAAAATCTTAGATGATAGAAACATGGCTGGAGACAGTTTAGGAGTAAGAAGGCTTCAGACTGAGTTTGCTTTGTTTCCTCTGCCTACTCTTGTGTGGGATATTGTAGGAATAATCAAACAACGAACAAACTGTTTCATAGATAGTGCAGGAATTCCTTTTATCTATGAAAAAACAAAGACAGTATCACTAAAGTACGAAAAAATAGTAAAAGTAGAAAGAAAAGGTATAGCAAGTATTATACGATTGCATGGAGTAAAAAACGCATTAAAAGTAATAAGACCTCCAGAACCTGGAATGTCTTGGGCGGGTGTACTATTTCTTAATAAGTACCCCTGGGTAGTCTATGACTTCTCTGAAGAGAAGAAAAAGGACACTTGGAGAAAGGTGTAATGGCAAGAAAAAATAGGTTAATAGCAGCAGCAAATTTGAATCTGCAGGAGATAGAACCTCTAACACAGAATCAGCTATTAGCATTTGAAGCCGACAATAATTTAGTGTTACATGGAGTAGCAGGTACAGGCAAGAGTTTTATTTCTTGCTATTTAGGATTCGATGACATTCTAAAGAATGAAAAAGAAAGAATAGTCTTAATCAGAAGCGCAGTACCTACTAGAGATATTGGATTTTTACCCGGGAACGAAAAAGAAAAAGCGTCTGTATACGAAGAGCCTTATAAAGACATTTGTATAGAGTTATTTCAGCGTGGAGACGCTTATGAAATACTGAAAACAAAAGGTATATTCTACTTTATGACTACCTCTTTTATACGAGGAGTTACTTTAAGGGATGCAATTGTTATAGTTGATGAGTGTCAAAATATGTCTTTTCATGAGTTAGATTCGATTATAACTCGAATTGGAGAAAACTGCAAAGTAATATTTTGTGGAGACTTTAGGCAGGCGGATCTAGAAAAGAATGGATTAAAAGATTTTATCCGAGTATTGAAAGCGATGGATAAAGAATTCACTCTAATAGAGTTTGAAATAAAAGACATAGTACGAAGTGACTTTGTCAAGAAATACATTACAGCTAGGACAGACTTAGGTATATGAAAGCCGTTCTAAGCAATCGAATTTATATGGATTGCGATGAAGATTTACAAAGAGAGATCGATAAGGAGCTTACTTATCGTATACCTTCGCACGACCCAAAAGAACCGCCCTTCGTCATAAAAAATATGGGAATAATTAGAAAAAATCTAATCACTATTCCCATAGGCAGACAAGATTTAATACCTTCGAACTATGAAATTGTAGACAAACGATACTTAGAACCAGTTGAATTTCCTGAGTTTAAGTTTGATCTACGAGACAGCCAAGCAGAGGTATACAACGATATACAAGACAATGCTATCATCAATGCTTGGGTAAGTTGGGGTAAAACCTTCACGGGGTTGGCTATAGCCGGAAAACTTGGACAGAAAACACTGGTTGTAACACATACCGTGCCTCTGCGAAACCAATGGGCAAAGGAAGTAGAGAAAGTTTATGGATTTACTCCAGGCATCATTGGTAGTGGTAAGTTTGAGACAGATACTCCAATTGTGATAGGCAACACTCAGACTTTGTATAGAAACATTACAAAGATAAACAAGATGTTTGGCACAGTTATACTGGACGAGATGCATCATGTAAGCAGTCCAACTTTTTCCAGAGTTATAGACACAAACTATGCACGTTACAAAGTAGGATTGTCTGGAACAATTGAACGAAAAGATGGAAAGCACGTTGTATTCCGTGATTATTTTAGTTCAAATGTGTATAAGCCACCTAAAGAAAACTTTATGCAGCCTTCTGTGCAGATTTGGAAGTCTGAGATACGATTTGTAGACGGTACACGCATACCGTGGGCAAATAGAGTGACTGCTCTCGCAAATAATGAAGAATATCGACACAGTATTGCCATGATTGCATCCGCATACGCTCAAAAAGGGCACAAAGTGTTGGTAGTAAGCGACCGAGTAGGCTTTTTGAAGTCATGCGCCGAACTGAGTGGCGAAAAAGCAGTATGTGTTACGGGTGAGGTTCCACATGAGGAAAGAGAAACGCTAATAAATGAGATTTTAAGTGGTCGTAAGTCCATTTTATACGGAACTCAAGCAATTTTCTCTGAAGGAATCTCAGTAAACAACCTAAGCTGCCTGGTATTAGGTACTCCTATCAATAATGAGCCTCTTCTTACTCAGTTGATAGGCAGAGTTATAAGAAAAGAAGAAAATAAGTTAAGTCCTGTAATTGTAGACGTTCATCTGAAAGGAAATACTGCTAGTAGGCAAGCTTCCAACAGAATAGGCTATTACATGAAGCAGGGTTACCAGATAAAAGAGCTGTAATATGTGTTCGGTAATTTATGTAGAAGGAAAGAATTATTGGCCTAAAAAAAGATTTGAAAAAATTAAGGACGATAATGGCATATTCTGGCAAGCAAAAAGGGGAGAAATAAACGCACCTCATTGGGCTGTAGTACCCGATCAACTTGTTCAAATAGAAAAGAAAGAAACTATAACAAAGTGGCATTTAGATTGGCAATACTTATTTCAAGAAAAACTCGGATTTAGTATGGAAGTCCAAAAATTTGATAGTACGCGTCAAGAATGGAGAAGAGCAGACGTTCTTTGCGAAAAAAACAAAACTGTAGTCGAGTTTCAACATAGTCCAATTAGTTCTAAAGAGATTAGAGAGCGAACAGATTTCTGGGTCAATCAAGGGTATAGAGTAGTTTGGGTTTTTTCAGACTCTTGGATTGAAAAAAACGCAAGGGGCAATCACTTACTTACTTCACAAAAGCACACTGATTTTATAAAGAAGTATATTACAGACAGGATAGACCCAGAGAAACTACACGAAAGACTTAAAAATATGCGTTATAGTAGAAAGCCCATTTATGTTGACATTAGCAATGGATATGTATTTTTAGAGACTCAATATGACTATTTGTGTGCATTTGATGGTTATTTTTTTCTAGACCCTAATGGGAAGTATAAAGTTAAGTCTTTTAGACATAAAGTGAAGTTTCACAAAGTAGAGAAACTTGAATTTTTAGATTGGATATCTGTTTAGGTTTAAAAAATAGTTCTTGACAGTAAAGATAGAGTTTGATATAATATGTTGTTATACGATTGGAAAAAGATATTTAAGTATAGTAAAGGCACTCCCTCCGAGGCTTTTCTTATATTTAAGACTCATGCTGAAAAACCTCTACCAAAGAATAAGTTTGATCCAGTCTATAAATATTCTAATATTAACTTTTCGGGCGAGAGCTTTCTAGTACATCCTGACGTACTGTTAGCTAACGCTCACAAGTATACACACAGAGAACTTTGTGTGTATCTTTCTCTAGCCAGTATTCGTTCTCTGTCTGATTTTGCTATAGGCAGAGAGACTTGGCTAGATATGATATATGTTGACTCAGAATCTGAGTTAGTAAATGAAGAAATTAAAAACAGTAGTCTACTTTATGTAGAGAATAACAGGCTCTATTTTCTATATGAAGAAGTCCCAAAGGAGAAATTACAATGGCATTAGCATTTAATCAAACAAAGGGTGAAGCCCAAAAGTCTAGCATCGTTACTTATCAGTACAGAGACGGAGACAACAGAGTTCGTCTGGTAGGCGATGTACTTGCTCGGTATGTATACTGGGTTACTGGAGAGAACAACAAGAACATTCCTCTTGAGTGTCTTTCTTTTGACAGAAACGAAGAGCGTTTCAATAACAAAGAGAAAGATTGGGTTCGTGAATTTTACCCTGATCTGAAGTGTGGCTGGAGCTACGCAATGCAATGTATTGACAATGGAGAAGTCAAAGTCATAAACCTAAAGAAGAAGCTGTGGGAGCAAATCCTTACTGCAGCAGAAGATTTGGGTGATCCTACCGATCCAGATACAGGCTGGGATGTTTGCTTTAAGCGAGTAAAAACAGGCCCACTGCCCTACAACGTAGAATACCAACTACAGGCTTTGAAGTGCAAAGCAGCTCCCATCAGCGATGATGACAAAGGACTGCTTGTAAATCTAAAGTCTATGGACGATGTAATGCCTCGTCCAACTCCTGATGCTCAGAAAGAGTTGTTAGATCGACTTCGTTCTGCTCCTTCAGGTGATGAAATTGATGAAACTCTTGAAGATGAGTTTAATGTTGCATGATATTATTCACCGCAGATTGGCATATAAAACTGGGACAGAAAAATGTCCCAGTTGCTTGGGCAAAGAATAGATACAATCTGTTCTTTCAAAAGATCCAAGAAATAGAGCAAGAGTGTTCACTTCACATTATCGGTGGAGATCTATTTGATAGAGTGCCAACTATGGAAGAATTGGAACTTTACTTCTCGTTTATTCGGGGAGTAAAGATTCCTACTATAATCTTTGATGGTAATCATGAAGCAACAAAAAAGAATTATACTTTCTTCTCTCAACTAAAGCAAGTAACCAGAGACATAAACCCTTTAATTCATGTGGTAGATATATCATATGTTGATGAAGGCTATGGCTTTGGTATTTTGCCATATAGAGAGCTCCATAAGAAAGGAAGTATAGAAAAGTTTGATACAAGTAAACCTTTGTTTACTCATGTTCGAGGTGAAATACCTCCTCATGTAAAGCCAGAGGTAGACTTAGACAGATTTAGCGAATTTCCTGTAGTCTTTGCTGGTGATTTACACTCTCACTCAAACACACAGAGAAATATTGTATATCCAGGTAGTCCAATGACTACTTCTTTTCATAGAGCAAGGGTCGAAACGGGGTATCTACTGATTGATGAGACCAGTTGGAATTGGATGTGGGAAAGATTTGAACTTCCACAACTAATTCGTAGAACTGTGAGAAGTCCTGAAGAAATGGTAGAAACTGAATACGACCACACTATCTATGAGATAGAAGGCGATATACAAGAACTAGCAAATGTGGAAAACTCCACTCTTTTAGACAAAAAAGTTATAAAACGATCTTCTGAAGCATCGTTAATTATAGAAAAAGAAATGACAATCGAAGAAGAGTTGGCAGAATATCTAAGATATATTCTATCGCTAAAAGAAGAGAACATTTCAGACATTTTAGGCACATACAATGATTACTCTCAAGCAGTTGAAATGGAGTAACTGTTTCAGCTACGGAGCTGATAACGAGTTACTTCTGAATGATAGTACACTGACACAGATAATAGGAACTAACGGGGTAGGCAAGTCGTCTATCCCGTTAATTATTGAAGAGGCACTTTTCAATAAAAACTCAAAAGGAATCAAGAAGGCAGACATACCAAATAGACACACTGATAGTGGCTATAGTATATCTTTGTCTTTTTCAAAAGATTCTTCTGAGTATGAAATTATAATAAACAGAAAGACTAACATAAAGATAAATCTCATAAAGGATGGCGAGGACATATCAAGTCATACTGCCACAAATACTTACAAAACAATTCAAGAGATTCTAGGGCTAGACTTCAAAACATTTAGCCAGTTAGTCTATCAACATCCAAATAGTAGTTTGCAGTTTTTAACAGCAACAGACACAAACAGAAAAAAGTTTCTGATAGATCTCTTGCATTTAGAAAAGTATGTAAATTTATTTGAGATATTCAAAGCTGCTTCACGAGATTCAGTAAACAAGCTGACAGAAGTAGATGCAAAAATTAAAACCATAGAAAAATGGTTAAATGATAATAAATTGGAAGATACTACCATACTTCCAACACTAAAAATAGAAATTGATACGGATGAAGATGAGAAAGAACTACAGACTTTAATAGTAGAACTTGAAAATATTTCCGAAAAAAATAAAAAAATCAATAAGAATAATCAGTATAAAAAGATGCTGTCTGAGATAAATATTTCAGAGGCTCATGCAATAAAAGCTGAAGGCATTATATCTTATGATTCTTTACAGGAAGAAGCGGGCAGCTTACAGTCTGACATAAATGCTTCAGAAAAGCTACTTACTAAACTTTCACAGCTTGGAGATCATTGCCCTACCTGTGAACAGGATATAGACAAGGAGTTCAAAGAAACTTTAATTTCTGCGGAGCAGGAAAAGATAGCGAAAGCTAAAACGAGATTGACTGATGATATTCAAAGAGAAATTAGAAGCATTAAACAAAATAACCTGGATTACCAAAACAAAATCCGTATTGAAGAAGAGTGGACAAATTTGTATAAAAGTATTCAAAAGGATTTACCTGACAGTCCTTTGGATCACGAAGAGCTTAGTAGCCGCATACTGGGAGTTCGTGTACGAATACAAGACGCAAAAGAACAAATATCAAAGATCTCTTCAGAAAATGAAAGCAGAACAAAACGAAACACAAGAATCCAAGTAATTCTTGAACAAACTGATAATTTTACTTCAGAGTTAAATGACTGTAGAGAAACTTTAGATGAAGTAAAAGAGATCAATACACACTTAGAAATACTGAAAAAAGCGTTTAGTACAAACGGTCTTTTAGCTTACAAGATTGAGAATCTTGTAAAAGAGTTAGAAGAGCTAGTAAATACTTATTTGGCAGAGCTTTCTGACGGCAGGTTTACTTTAGAATTTGTAGTATCAAATGATAAACTAAATGTTGTCATTACAGATGGGGGACATACAGTGGATATTCTTGCTCTTAGCTCAGGAGAGCTTGCAAGAGTAAATACTGCTACTCTTATAGCAATTCGCAAGCTCATGAGCAGTATCTCTAAGTCTCGGTTAAACATACTATTTTTAGATGAGGTAATAAATGTATTAGATGAAGCTGGCAGAGAAAAGCTAGTTGAAGTTCTTTTACAAGAAGAAGAGTTAAATACCTACATTGTAAGCCACGGATGGACACATCCTTTATTGGAAAAGATAGAAATAGTAAAGAATGGAAACATTAGTGAATTAGAAAGGTAGTTTAATGGTTGACTCACGAGCTAAAGGAGCTAGAGGAGAGTATTTAGTCAGAGACCTACTTCGAGAACAGACAGAACTAAAGTTTGAAAGAGTCCCTGCTTCAGGTGCTTTAGAGTATTTGAAAGGAGACTTGTATGTTCCGAATGAAAGAAATAGATTCTGCATAGAAGTAAAAAACTATGCAGATTCTCCTCTCTCTGATAAGATGTTTACGCAAGAAAAAACTAATAATTTAATTAGATGGTGGAATAAAGTAGTATTACAGGCGAAGAATGGTAATCAAGAACCTCTACTGTTCTTTAAGTATAATAGATCTAGGGTGTTTGTTGTAACTGAACTTAAACCCAAGCATTGCTCCAAATATTTCTTTATTTCTTGGCTAAAATGTTATATAATATTAGCTGATGAATGGCTAGAAAAAGAAGAAATTGAGTTTATAAATTATGGCATTTGACTTTTCAGAAAAACTTATCGATAGTGACCAAAGTGCAACTCTTATTGTAGATGCACTTAATTTAGCATTCAGATGGAAACATCAAGGACGAACAGACTTTTGTTCAGATTATATTAGAACAGTCCAGTCTCTTGCCAGGTCTTATGACTGTGGTAATGTAATTATTGCTGCAGACTGGGGCAATTCTACTTACAGAAAAGAAATCTGTGAGGACTACAAACAGAATCGTAAAGATAAGTTTGCAGATCAAACAGAAGAAGAAAAAGCCGCTTTTGAACAGTTTTTTCTTGAGTTTGAAAGAACTCTTGATGAACTTGCAGAAAGCTATACCGTTCTTCGATTCAAAGGTGTAGAGGCAGACGACATTGCTGCACATCTAGTAAAGAATAAATCGAAGTATGGATTAGAAAAAATCTGGCTGATTTCTAGTGACAGAGATTGGGACTTGTTAGTTCAAGATGACGTAAGTAGATTTTCTTATGTTACTCGTAAAGAAGTTCGAGCAGACAACTGGAATGAACACTACGATGTAGAGCCAGAAGATTATATCTCGCTCAAGTGCCTTACTGGCGATAAAGGTGATAATGTTGCAGGTATTCCTGGCATTGGCCCTGCTAGAGCAAGTAGTCTTATTAAAGACTATGGCAGTGCTATGGATATTTATGACGCTTTGCCTATCAACAGTAAGTATAAATTCATACAAAATCTAAATAATAGTGGAGATCAAATACTGATAAACTATCAGTTAATGGATTTAATAGCTTTTTGTGATAATGCTATAGGAGCTGATAATATATCAGAAATAGAAGGGAGAATGTTAAGTGCTTGAGTTAGATTATAACAGAGATAGTTATTTGTCGGAGTTTAGTATAAAAACTCTAAATGACAGATATATGGTAGAAGCAGAAAATTCCCCTCAAGATGCATTTGCACGGGCAGCTACTGCATTTGCAGACGATGAAGAACACGCACAGCGTTTGTATGACTATGCCAGTAAGTTGTGGTTTATGTTCTCTACTCCGGTTCTGAGCAATGGAGGAACTACTCGAGGGCTTCCAATTAGCTGCTTTCTAAACTATGTAGATGATAGTAGAGAAGGAATTACTGGACACTATACAGAAAATGCTTTTCTCTCCTCTGTTGGTGGCGGCATCGGCGGGTGCTGGAACGGGGTCAGGAGCGTAGGCTCGAAAACGAGCAATGGCTCCGAAAGTACGGGAGTGATTCCGTTTCTAAAAGTTGTGGATGCAGAAATGCTTGCTTTCTCTCAAGGCGTAACACGTCGAGGAAGCTATGCTGCATATTTAGATATGTCTCATCCAGAAATAGAAGAATTTCTCGATGTTCGCAAACCAACAGGTGGAGACATTAATCGTAAGTCTATCAACTTACATCATGCGGTTGTAGTTCCTGACAGATTTATGCAATTGATTGAAGGTGCTACAAAGCAAGAAGGATTTGATGATAGTTGGAACTTGATTGATCCTCATACAAACCAAGTTGTAAAAACCGTATCTGCAAAAACATTGTGGGTAAAATTGATTCAAAATCGTGTGGAGACAGGCGAGCCATACATTATGTTTGAAGACACTGTACAAAATGCTCTCCCCTCTTTTCAGAAGGAATTAGGGCTAAAAGTACATCACTCAAACTTATGTTCGGAAATAACCTTACCTACAGACAAAGATAGAACAGCAGTATGTTGTCTATCAAGTGTAAATCTTGAAGAATACGATCAGTGGAAAGACAATGAAATGTTTATTCCTGATCTTATTCGTATGCTTGACAACGTACTCACTTATTTTATAGAAAATGCTCCTGATAGCCTTCACCGTGCTCGATTCAGTGCTTGGAGAGAGCGAAGTATCGGTCTTGGAGCAATGGGATTTCATGCTTATTTGCAGCGACATAACATTCCTTTTGAGAGTGCCATTGCAAAAAGCAGAAATATGCAAATGTTTCGGAGAATAAAAGATGAAGCAGTTAGAGCTACAAAAGATCTTGCTATTAGTCGTGGAGAATGTCCTGACAGTTCTGGCAATGGTGTGCGCAACAGCCATTTATTGGCTATTGCTCCTAATGCTAGCAGCAGTATTATTTGTGGCAACACTAGCCCAAGCATTGAACCTTACCGCGCTAATGCATTTGTACAAAAAACTAAGACAGGCAGCTCGCTTCTCAAAAACGAATACCTAGAAAATACTCTTGATGACATTGGAATGAATACGGACGAAGTATGGAAAAGTATTATTACAAATAACGGTTCTGTGCAACATCTTGAATTCCTCGATGATTATACAAAAGACGTTTTCAAAACCGCTGTAGAGATAGATCAACGGTGGGTAGTGGAGTTTGCAGCAGATCGACAAGAATATATTTGTCAGAGTCAGTCTCTCAATCTATTCTTTCCTGCTGATGTGTCAAAGCAAGAGCTTCACGCTCTGCACATGATGGCTTGGAAACGAAAAGTAAAGACTTTGTATTATCTACGAAGTGAAGCTATCAAGAGAGCAGATAAAGTATCAGATGAAGCTCTTCGACAAATGATTTTTGACTCTATAGATGACAATGCTTGTCTGGCGTGTGAAGGATGAATGTACTAAATTTATACGCAGGCTTAGGCGGCAATAGAAAAAACTGGAAAGACGTAGAAGTAACTGCTGTAGAAAGCGATCCAAAGATTGCGGCAGTATATGAAAAACTTTATCCAGACGATATAACTTTTGTAGAGGATGCTCCACAGTTTTTACTTGATACTTATGACATAGTAGATTTTATTTGGTCAAGTCCGCCTTGCCAGTCACATTCTAAAATGTCCCGAATACAGAAAGTAAAAAAGTTTCCAGAAATGCAGTTATACGCAGAAATACTTTTTCTAAAACATAACTTTAAGGGCGGCTGGGTAGTAGAAAATGTAAAACCTTACTACGAACCTTTGATTCCTCCCACAGCAGTAATTGGAAGACATTATTTTTGGAGTAACTTTCCTATAAATGCGGAAGATGTTGCAAGACCGAAAGGCTTTATAAATAAAACTAATTTAGAAGGAAAAAGACAATTACAAGACTGGCTAGGAATACACTTTGAAGAGAAGTTGTATTACAATGGAAATCATGACCCTTGTCAAGTCTTAAGAAACTGTGTTCATCCAGACTTAGGAAACCAGATTTTGGAGTGTTATCGTGAATCTACTTGAAGAAAGACAATATTACAAACCTTTTAATTATCCGTGGGCGTTTGAGCATTATAAAACTCAACAGCATATGCATTGGCTGCCGAGTGAAGTAAATCTTGCAGATGACTTGAGAGATTATCGTGAAAAACTGACTCCAGAAAATAGAAATCTTATCAATTCTATTTTTCGATTTTTTACACAGGCAGACGTAGATGTGTGCTGTGGGTATGCAAAGCACTATTTGCCTACTTTTAAGCAGCCAGAAGTACGAATGATGCTTTCTGCTTTTGCAAGTATGGAAGCGGTACATCAAGAAGCCTACTCTTTGTTGCTAGAAACTCTTGGATTTGACGATGATGAGTATCAAAAATTCACAGAACATAAAGCAATGATGGACAAGCATGAGTATCTAAGCGACTTTGGAATGGATAATCCTATGAATATTGCAAAAACAATGGCAATATACAGCGGATTTACAGAAGGAGTGCAACTCTTTAGTAGTTTTGCGATTCTACTGAATTTTCCTCGTCATAATCTTATGAAAGGTATGGGACAGATTGTAACCTGGTCTGTGCGAGATGAAAGTCTACACGTTGAAGGAATGAGTCAACTGTTTCGCACTTTTGTAAAAGAAAATCCAGAGGTATGGAATGATGATCTTAAATATCAAATCTACTGCGCTGCAGAAAGAACTGTGGACTTAGAAGATGCTTTTATTGATCTTTGTTTTGACGGTGCTGATGTACCAGATCTTACAGCGGAAGAAGTAAAAGAATATATTCGATATATTGCAGACCGTAGACTTCTCGGTCTTGGAATGAAAAAGATTTTTAATAGTGAGAAAAATCCACTTGGATGGCTAGACTATATGCTCAATGGAGTCGAGCATACAAACTTCTTTGAGAATCGAGCTACAGAATATTCTCGTGCGAGTACGACAGGAAACTGGCAAGATATATTCAAATAAAGAAAAGCCCGCACTAAGCGGGCTTTTTATTACCAAGGTACGCCTGTTTGAGTTACAGGATTTTTCTGTGACTCAATATCTGTAGCTAAGGCAGCCTCAATAGAGTCTTTATCTATTGAATCGTGAACCCACGCTAAGACAGACGTCTCTGTTAAGTTTTCAAAAGGTACAAAACCATCTGCAGTTGCATCTGGAGTAAATCCTGCAGTGCCATAAGAAGAAGCAGAGTATACAACAGCACTCTCACCCTCGCCTACAGTTTCTTCTGCCGTAACTCTCCAATGTGCGACTGTTATGCCTCCATCTATAGTATTTCTTTCAAGTTGTGAAATAGTCCAGGTAGCCATTCTTTATTCCTCTACAGGGGCTTCGTCTGATAAAGAGCTTTTTAGCAAATCTATAAATGCCTTCTTTCCGACATTGAGTTGATCTAGATTAAATTGAGTTGTATTAATCTTGCGCTCAAGATCGGTAAGATGATTTACCATAAGTTTTTGCTGATCAGTCATATCTTCGAGTGTATATTCTACATCATCAATAACGATCGGCGTGGTTTTATTTTCTGTCGCCATAGTTATTTTCTCCTTTATAGCTAGTTTATAAAATATCTTCTTTCGTAGGAAAGTCGATTTTTAAATTATATTAAACTTTGACCAAAATGTCAAGAATTTTTTTATTCCGGCTTACTAGGCCAATTAATTGTGTGTGGGAACCCTGCTTGTGCTGGAAGATCCCGTAATGCTTGTCGGTAGGCTGCCCAATCTGCGGACATAGTTACGTCTGACATACCCATCCAATCTGTTTCTGTCAACAAATCATTTCTTTTTCTTCGCGCCTTGTTTGCCGCACCTAGATCAAGACTAGCTTGTTTTGCTGCTATTTGCTCATCTGTAAGATTAACGACTGTTTTGGTAATTACCCATTTGCCATCTACTAATACAGGCTCATTAGAATGCTCTATCCTTTGAGTTTTATTGTCGTAATCCGGTTGCGCCTGATGCTCAACAGGAAACACACTCCATCCAGCAAGACTCTCTTCACTGGGCTCTTTTGGAAATGACGTATTGGGGTTATCTGCGCGCAGCTGATCAATAGAGTAAGGATATACCTGAACTGCACCATTGTTGACTTTGACATACATATCTATTGCTCTCCTATTGCATATGAATAAATTCTATCGTTGTTTCCTCCGGCTATATAAAAACCAGAGCCATCAGGCTTAAAAAATAAACCATACGGGTTGCCATCACTTGCGCCGTAAGAAAAAGTTTGATCGTGTGTAGCAGTTGTGACATCCCACGCCGTAGACAAAGAGTACCTGAATATTTCTTCACTACTACCAAGAATATACATTAAGGTTCCGTCAGGCTTAAACACTACTTTTCTTGGGCTTGTAGTTTGTGATCCTATAGATTTGCTGGTATCTAAAGTTGCGGTGCTAATATCCCACGCAGTTGACAGATCCAATTGATATACGCTGTCAAAAAAAGCACCAAGAACGTACATTACAGTGCCGTCAGATTTGAAAGCCACGTCAAAGGGAATGCTATCGTATCCTGATGTTGATTTGTTTCGGACATAACTCGCAGTTGATATATCCCAAGCAGTAGACAGAGAGTATTCATTTACATCATCACCAGACGTTCCGCAAATATAGAATTTAGTGCCATCAGGTTTAAAAAATATACCTTGTGGCACTGTTTCTTGTGACGCTATTGAGAAATTTTGAACATAACTGGCAGTTGAAATATCCCAAGCTGTTGATAATGAATATTGATTCACATCATCGCTAGTACCTGTATTGCTTAGAACGTACATCACAGTTCCATCTGATTTAAATGAAACATCATTAGCGCTGAGACTTTGCGCTGATAGCGAAAACCCTCCTATTGTGTATACGTTAACGTCATCACTAGTTGTTCCCAGCACATACATACCAGCGCCATAAGGATCAAAAAATATAGATCGTGGAGAATTCTCTTGGGATAAAACTGAAAAATTTTGAACATGACTAGCGGTTGATATGTCCCAAGCAGTTGAGAGGGAGTACTCATTTACTTCATCCCCACTTATACCAACAACATACATTCTAAGTCCGTCAGGCTTGAAGAATAGGCCTGTCGGGCCAGCTTCTTCTGTTGTTACTGAAAAATTTTGAACATAGCTAGCTGTTGATATATCCCACGCTGTTGATAATGAGTATTGGTTTATATCATCACCAGTGTAACCGACAACATACATTGCAGTTCCATCTGGTTTAAAAAATAGATTTTGTGGAGATGTGTCTTGAGCTGATACTGAAAAGTTCTGCGCATAACTAGCTGTTGATATATCCCAAGCAGTTGACAAAGAGTATTGATTTACATCGTCGCCAGAGCCTCCTGTTACATACATTACAGTACCGTCAGGTTTAAAAAATAAACCTGTAGGAGAGGTGTCTTGTGCAGATACTGAAAAGTTCTGCACATAGGAGCTGATCAGTAAGCGCCAAGGTACAGACACGCTATATTGATTTACATCATCGCCAAAGCTTCCAGCAACATAAAACGCTGTTCCGTCTGGTTTAATATATAAGGCTAGCGGAAATGCCTCTTGCCCTCCAACATATTCAGTGCCTTGGAAATCCGCCGTACTTATGTCCCACGCATCTGGGCCGGTGTAATAGGCATAATCCAAATCCCACGAAACATCTTCGCCGGCATTCCCAACCACTTGTTGTAATTTTTTAGCTAGCATTATGCTCCGTGCCCCGCATAAGCTCCGTATAAACCAGTGAAGTCGTTCCAAAAAACAAACACATCATCTGTGCCGTTCAAGGTCGGCGCAACATTACCGGCTGAAGTAATCCAAGTCATTGTCGGCCAAGTGATCGTATAAGCTGTGCCATTCGTTATTCTAAGCGTCATTGATTCGCCCGCATCCACATTATCTGTAAACGTAGTATTTCCACTTAAAGTGCAACGCTGTATTCCTCCAGTTGCGGGATTCAAAGCCACCGAAGTACCACTAATACTTGCAGTACCTTCATCAAAATTTTTGCCGAAGACTGTAGAAGAAGAGCTTATAGTTGATTCAACGACTATGTTGCCATAAAAAGTGACCGTGTCACTGTTGAATGGATAGTCAAAAACTTTAGTTTTACTAGTATTTATGCGGTAAAAAGTTGTTCTGTCAGTAACTTCACCAGCGCCGAATGCAGGGCTACCATCGCCGTTATATACAACACCACCGCCTATAGTGCTTCCTGAATTCTGCGACCATTCAAAGTAAGCAGTACCTTGTGTTGAGCCGTTTGCTATAAATCCTGCCTTATTTGAATCTCCAGCCTGTACTCGTATTTCTGTATCTGATGCCTTGCTTGTGTTTCCAGCAATTATATCGCCATTTACATCAAGCTCCCCTGAAGTTGGTGCAGTAGTATCTGACTCTCCATAACCCAAACGCATACCACTAGCGACAGTAAGAAGGCCATCATTAGTAAGAGCCATTGCGCCTTGAGCGTTACTGTGTCCATTATTACCCCACCAGAACCCGCGCCCTGCCGTAGTATTCTGTTGGTTGGTTATGGCATATTGATCGTCAATACCGCCAAAGGTATAGCCGTTTTCAAAACCTATGCCGTAGGTATTATCAGACCAAACGCCGAACTTAACTCTAGCTTGACCAGTGCCTGTGTATACCTGACCGCCGTTTACGGTTAAATCTCCACTCAACGTACCGCCAGTAAGAGGCAACTTGGTAGAGTCAGCTACGGTAATGTTGGCGCTGCCGTCAAAGCTAACGCCGTTGATTGTACGAGCTGTTTGCAGGGTAGTGGCTGTGGTGGCGTTGCCTGACAGAGCACCTGATAATGTAGTGGCATTGACTGTACCAGCATTTAAAGTGCCGCCGCCGCTTGTTCCACTGTTGTTTATAGTCAACGAGTTTTGAGTTAGCGTCATACCATAGTTGTTTATGGTAATTGCCCCAGCCGAAGAGTTACTTCTGATCTCAAAATCCATTGTTGCGCCAGAAGTGGAATCTACGTTGACCTCTATTCTTCCAACATTTCCAGCCTGCTCTGCGTCACCATTGCGATGATTAAAAGTTACGTTAGCGTTTCCATCGCCATCATTTGCGGTCAACGAGACACTACCTGAACCCCACCCCGCAGAAAAATCACCGCTAGTAACTATGTCTCCACTCAACGTACCGCCAGTTAAAGGCAGATAACTGCTCAGAGATGATGCTGCTGCGTAGTAAGAACCCTGCTGCCCATCTAACAAGTCAGCATCTAAGCCAGAGCCTGAGCCATCGTTGCCATCTGTCCAAATCTTGTTGTTATAAGCAGTAGAAGAAGTAGATACGTATACATTACTGCCATTATTTAGGATCCATCTTTCATTTGTATTATTAAAACTAGTTGCGGAAGGCAGTCCCTGAGCAAGCATAATTGGCCCAGTTCGTTGGAACCCATTTACTTGCAGCTTTGCTGCTGACCCCGTTGATATTGCCCCGTTTAAGGTAATCAAGCCTGTAGCATTATCATCAGCATCGCTTCTCAAGAAAGAAGCAGCCTGTATGCCATCAACAGTATCAGCGTCTCCAACTGCTGCTGTAATGGTAATATTAGCTGAACCATCAAATGATGCAGAACCTGATAAATCTCCACCTAATGAGATTGTTCTTGCCGTTGTGAGTTTATCTGCGTTTGGATGATAATTATCAGCAAATATACGAGAGTCAAACAAATATCCAATATTTGTATCAGCTTCTAATAGTAATGGATGTGGTGTTTCCCAAGCGCCGTAACCGCCAACACCGCCCCTATCAGTGAGTATATAAAAATTATTACTATTTACATGAATGTAAAAATCATCTGAACCACTGTCAGTATCGGTAAAAGCCATAGTTGGACTAGAACCTGAAAGTGTGAAAGCATTTTCGGCATTCGCACCAGTCATTGTTACATTTCCTGTAATAGTTCCGCCTGATAACGGTAAATATGAGGATAAACTTGAAGCTGTTGCGTAATATGCTGAAGATTGACCATCAAGCAAGTCGGCATCTAAACCTGAACCTGCTCCATCTACGGTCTTAATTGCTGTCAATATCTCAGCAGCGGTTTGGTCTGCTGTAGCTCCAGACTCTATGCCATCTAGCTTAGTACCGTCAGCAGCAACGTCACGACCATCTACAGTGCCGGATACTGTGATATTTCCTGTGACATTTAAACCGCCGCTTGCTATCTCAAACCCACCACTGCTATCTACACCTGCTATATCTGTTCCGTTGTAGCGAAGTTTTACGCCACCTGTGCCATCATATATAGATATACCGTTATTCTGCTGGCTGTTGAGTATTTTGTAGTCGCCTTGGGCATCATTGCGTATCTGTATAGAGTCTGAATCTCCAATAAACTCAGCTATCAACGCATTGCTGGCATGACCAGCAGAATTAGTCACGCTTATAGAAGCCGTTCCAGCGGTTGATTGGGAAATAGATAAAGCGCCCGTCATGCTATCGCCAGCCTTGGCGACTTTTGTTGCTATTGAATTGGTTACAGTAGTGGAGAAGTTAGCATCATCGCCTAAAGCAGCAGCAAGCTCATTCAAGGTGTCTAGTGTTCCAGGAGCAGAATCAACCAAGTTCGCAACAGCGGTATCTGTGTAGCCTGTGTAGTAGCTGCCATGTTGACCATCAAGTAAATCAGCATCAAGACCCGAGCTTGCACCATCTACCGTTTTAATAGCAGTAAGAATCTCACTAGCTGTCTGGTCTGCGGTAGCGCCGGCTTCTATTCCATCTAGTTTAGTACCATCTGTGGCTACGTCACGACCGTCTACAGTGCCCCCTACTGTGATATTTCCTGATAGGTAGAGGTCTTTGAAGCGTTTTGTTGATGAAATACCTAAATCGTAAGAAGCATCTACATTAGGATAAAACTGTGCAGAACCCCATTTATAATATACTGTGCCTGCTCTAGCTAAACCACCATCTGCGGTGCTGTTAAAATATGCTGACGTACCGTCATTACCAATACTACCGACTGCTGTGCCGTCTTTGCGGAACTGAACAATGTCGCCATCTGAAGTTTGACGATTAAATATGCCAACAGTTGCCCCAGAAACAGAATGAGTATCTGTACCGTTGGCAAATAAAGAGTGTCCTTGATCAGCAGACCCTCCATAGTGCGTTAGATTATCAGTCCCCACCAACAAGTTGCCACTGGAGTCAATGCGCATTGCTTCTGAGCTATTAGTATAAAACAGCATATCGTTGCCGCCATGCTGATATTCAATGCGGCCTACGGTATAGCTTGCGCTATCTCCAAAATATAATGAGCTATATCCAGATGCTAACTCTGTTCTGATAGTTATTCCGGCATTGCCAGTAGCATCATTAATTACTAGGTTTTCAGCATTGTTACTTGCAGACGCAGGACTATCAGTACCAATACCAACATTGCCACTGCTGTCAATGCGCATACGTTCTGCGCCGCCATTAGTAGCAAAGCGCATAAAATTAGAGCCGTGGTTATAAGATAAATAACCAGAGTAGCGGTCTGTTCCAGTAGTACCGTCAGCGAACATTAAATAGTTTTCATGTGTAGTAGCACCGACTAAAGTAAGACCACCTTCACCACCTGCGTTTACAACTAACTCATTAGCGTAATATGAGCTAGGAGAAGTAATGCCTATACCGACAAGACCACTGCTGTCTATGCGCATACGTTCTGTGTTAGAAGTCAACATACGCATAATTCCAGAGGTAGAATTAGTGCTTATGTCTAATACGGGCGTTCCTCCAGTAGCATTGCTACCAATACTACCGACTGTTGTGTTGTCTTTGCGGAATATTGCAATGTCGCCGTCAGTGCTTAATCGGTTTAAAAGCAACGCAGCATTTGCGGAAGCAGTGTGAGTGCTAAACCCGCTTGCTCTAAAGCTACTACCGACAATAGTTGTGTAGTCTCCAGTACCTGTTTGATTTATTAAAATGTCACCTGCGCTATTTATGCGCATTGCTTCTGTTGGCGATATATTATTCGCAGCTGCTGTGCTGAAAACTATGTTACTGCCCCCACTTGCGCCATTTAAGCTAATAAAGCAAGCGGAGCGGTCTGAATTTATAATGCTTCCATCTGAGGTTCTTCTGTTTACAGCAATATTAAACGTATCGCTATAAGCCCCCATATATGCAGGATTTTTAGATGAGTTTATTCTAATTTGTTGGTTAGCGCTTCCACCTAAATGTAGTTTGTCCGCAGGACTACTAGTACCAATACCGACATTGCCTGATGCAGTATAAGTAATTCTACTAGCCCAAGAACCGCCATAAGTCCAAAAATCTAATGCATCTCCAGTAGCATTTAATTGCCAGTTATAAGCTTTATTGTTAGCAGCATTTGCTAAATACAATTGACTTGATATACTAGAACTTCCATCCTTAAATATTCGAATACCATTAGTACTGCCGTCTAACCGAATAGTTCCATCGCTAACATGCAATTTTTCAGAAGGGCCAGAATTACCAATACCCACATTGCCGCTAGCATCAATACGCATACGTTCTGAATCGTTAGTTTCAAAAACTAAATCAGCGTTGTGCCTAGTACCTACATATCCTTCATCGCCTCCTGTCAACCCAACATATAAGCCTTGGTTGTCCCCTTCTCCAGAATCTGTATTAGCTATTTGAACAAAACAAGAACCAGAATTACCGCTTGAAATTGTTAATCGTTCATTGGCTGAGCTAGTACCAATACCGACATTGCCACTGGAGTCAATGCGCACACGTTCTGCGCTAGACCCTGAGTTTCTTGTTTCAAAAGATAATTCTCCTGAGTTTGAGCCGTTAGAAACTCCATAAATAGCTCCAAACTGTGTATTAGTGCTTCCGCTATCATTGCCTTGAAATATAACAGCAGGGCCAGTTCCAGCAGAATATGCAGAAGTGTCTCTCAGAAGAAGGTCAGCTAGACCATCATTTTCAACGTGTAAAATTCTTGAAGGACTAGTAGTACCAATACCTAAGCGAGAGTTGCTGTCGTCAGCATAGAGAAAGCTCGCACCAGAAAGAGTGCCAGTATTATTAAATTGAATTTGCCCGTCAGAACCGCCAGGCGTAGGAGATGCAGCAGCCCCAACTTCTACAATGCTTTCTGTGCCACTAACATCTTTTTTGATGTACACTTTGCCATCATAGGTATTAATGGCGACTTCGCCTAAAGCAAGTTGGGACGTAGTAGGAACGGCGCCCGAACTACTCGAACGCCTTAATTTAATAGTTTGTGCCATGTGGCTCCCCTAGAACTGGCGTATATACGCAGGAGGTTAAAAGTTATTTAGAATGTGCCGCCATCGATAGTTGTAATATTCGTTTCAAAATTTGCGGCAGTTAGAATATTTGAATATGTACTACCATCAGTAGTAACTTGCCAATTATCTGTAGTTTCATACCAACGTAAAGCTACATTTGAAGAAGTGCCTCGCTCTACCTCGATACCTGCATCCTGAGAAGGAGTGCCAGTTTCATCACTGTTAAGAACGATAATATTATCGCCAACAGAAACAGTATTTGAATTTACTGTTGTAGTAGTACCATTTACAGTAAGATTACCAGTAATTACAGTATTACCGCCAACGTTTAAATCATTAGCAACAGTTACATCACTTGGCAATCCAAAAGTTACTGTAGTACCTGTTGCAGAGGTTTCAATCTCATTTGTAGTACCTGAGAAAGTAAGTGTTCCGCCATTTGTAACCGCAGCACTTCCAGAGTCAGAAGCAGCAGTAATATCTGTAGTAGAAACTGCACCACTCGATACAGAAAAATTAGTAGAGTTAAAAGACGCAATACCTTTTGTGCTAGTAGTTGCATCATCTCCGGAGATTGTTACATCATCGCCACTGTTGCTGGTAGTAATACCTGTACCACCAAGAATCTTTAAAGTATCAGTAGCAAGATCAACAATATTATTTACAGCATCATCAGATTGAAGAGTAAGACTAGTAGTAATAGATGCGGTAGTAGCAGCTGTAACTAAACCTTTCGCATTTACAGTAAGTACTGGAATTGCTGTAGAAGAACCAAAAGATCCTACATTTGAGTTTACAGTTGCAAGAGTTAAAGCAGCAGATACATTTGCAGTACCATCTACTCCTGAAAGAGTTGCAGTACCATCACCAGTAAGAGACAGGTCACGAGCAGTTGCCCACGAAGTTGCAGTGTCTGCGTTACCAGTTACATCACCAGTAATATTACCGCTAAAGGTAGCTGTAATAGTACCAGCACTAAAGTCTCCGGAAGCATCTCTTAGTACAAGAGTAGAGGCAGTATTTGCATCAGTTGCGGCATTAAGAGTATCAACATACTCTTTACCACCAATAACAAGATTACCTGTAGTACCATCTGGATGGCCTATAAATAATCTACTTACTGAACCGGTTGCTGCGTACGCGAGTTCTCCTGCTGCAAGACTAGAACCGGGAGCATTACTAGAAGAACTCCGCTTAATTTGAATAGTTTGAGCCATTTTAGAATCTCAATAGCCTTAAAAGGCTCCTCCGTCGAGTCTATCAGGCTTATCTGCATCCGTATTTAATATTGGATACCAATCTGTAACCCCGCTGACTGTTCGGTAAACATAAAATATGTTGTTAGTTGTATCGTACCAAGTGTCTCCAATTTGTAGAGTAGAGCCTGTTGGCTCAGTTGTACCTCGAAAATTTTGATCTGCTAACTGCTCTAAAGCTGTTTGTAGATTTGTCGAAGAGATTGTACCATAAGGATCTACAATTACACTATCAGCATCAATCTGTAATCCTGTTGCACTTGCTATCGCCAAGTTTGCAGTGATTGTTGTGACTTCTGTAGATACAGTGGTGTCTGTAATGTATGGAGCAATTGTTATACTAATAGCCATTATCGTGTAACTTCTTGATTAATTGTTGCTTGTCCTTCAATAAGACGAGTAACAACTCCATCTCCAGAGGTAAAAATCTCTAAGTCGTAATAATATATTCCTGCTGTAAGAGCTGCACTTACAGAATTGCCTAAAGCCATACGAACAATGCCTGCGGAAGCATCTGTTACTGTACAAGTAAATGTAGCAGAAAGAGTTGAAGAAGCTTTTGTTGGGCGTAATTGTGCCCTAGCAGAGTATCCAGTCAAATCTTTAGCAGAACCATTCTCTGCCAATGTTAGCTGGATTGCAAAGTCAGAACCTTGATCTATTGTTAAATTATAAGTAGCTGCTGTCATTTTAAAATTCCTATGGTGAAATTATAGCAAAGGACACATACTTAGTCAAGAAATATTTTTTAGGTGGTATATGGGTAAGCATATCGCTCATACAATTCGTCCAGGTAAGACATAACCGCCTCGTCATCTCTATAATCATCCTTTGTGCTTGTAAAAGTTTGAAACTCATATTCTACAAAGTATGGACGCGTCTTGAAGGCGCTTACTCTGAAAGTATTTTCTGAAACTTTGTGTGCTCTAAAAGAAACTATATAATCGTTATTTAACATAATTATCGAGTTGCAATAGCCGTAGCTCTTATTGTAAAATTATAAGGCCCGCTTTCTGTGCCAAAACTATCTGTAAAGTAAAATGCTGCAGTAATAGTCCAATCTATTTCTGCGCTGGCTGTAGGTCCGATGTCTATTTCTGCTTCCGTATACATATAAGTACCTCTAGAAGTTCCTACAGTATAGCTAGTATTATCTGTAAGAGCACTATATCCGGAAGCCGGATTTACTACTCCATTATCAAATAATCCATTTCCATTGTCTGTAGGACCGCTTCCTCCTGTAGATGCTATTCTATAAGAGCTTAAATTACTTCCTGGAGCCGATACTGTATAAGCTGATGCAGGATTTCCACTATTTGTTTGAAGAGATCCAAAACTTCCATTTGGAGCCTCTCCATCAAGAGTTACAGTAATTCCAGAACTTGAGCTAGTAACAATAACATAAGTTTCTGCTCTTGCTATAGCTGGTCCGCCCGATGTAATATCTTGAACATAGGTTCTATAAGTAGTAGTTCCTGTAGTAACACTTGGACCTCCTACGTTTATAATATTTAGATTGGCAGTATCTTGTATAGTTCCTGAAGTGCTTCCAGTTCTTAGCTGAAGAGTCAAAGTTTCTGTACTTTCTGTGTACGCTGAGTCAAAAAGAGCAGATACACTAAAACTGCCGGAGTTACTACTTATAGTAAATGATCCACTATCAGTAATTATATCATTGCCTGGATCACTTGCAAGACTCCAGTATAATGTTGTTCCATTTGCTACATTTGTAGTAGTTACCCCTATAGAAGCAGATGATCCTTCTGTTACATTATAAGATGCTGAAGTGAAAGCATAGGTTGCTGGAGCGGTTGAAGTATCGTAAATTGTAACACTTTCTGATGCTTGCCCATTGTCTAAGCTAATAGTAAATGTTTCTGTACCTTCTGTGGTTGAATCTTCGGTTACACTAAAATTAAGAACACTGCCATTACTCACACTTCCTGTTAGACTAGCACCATTAATATCAGATGAACTAACTCCTGTAATTGTATATGCAAAACTTCCGCTTTGATTTGTTGTAAATGTGATTGAGAAACTTCCTCCTTCATTAACTGAAGAAGTATTACTTGTAAGACTATAAGTAGGCGTACCCGTTGAAGTATCATTAATTTCAACAGAGAGTGTTCCAGTGCCGATAGTAGGATCAAATCCAGTAACACTTGGACTACTTATCGTACAAGAAACTGTTTCTGTTGTACCGTCTGTAGTATTGTCTGCAATAGTTGATATTGTTACAGAGTTAGATGTTGTACTGTTACTGAATGTAAAAGAGCCGGAAGCCCCACTTGTAGAGTAGTCTGTCCCCCCTCCCGTTGCAGTTCCTCCTAAGGTAAAATTTACAGTTCCTGTAATTGCTGCTGTAGCAGTTGCACTAAAAGTAAAAGAATCTCCTTCATCTACAGATGTTGTACTTCTTGCCACATTAATAGTAACAGGAGTAAGAGAAGTATCTACTACAGAGAATGCTTGTGTAAGAATTGTACTACTACTATAAGTCACACTAACAGTATAGGTTTCTGTTCCTTCTGTAGTTGCATCATTTTTTGTTGTAATTGAAAAGCTGCCTTCACTGGAAGAATTGATTGTTCCACTTCCACTTACTGCATTAAAGTCTGACGTAGTTCCGTTTATACTCCAGTTAAATGTTCCACTTGTTGTAGTGCCGCTTGTATCTTCAAATTGAAAAGTACGAGTGACTCCTTCATTCATAGAAGCATAAGTTTGCGTCCACTCCCAACCAGTTGCTGCAGCTCCGTAAAAATCACTAAGCTGTATTTCTCCGCTTGTAGGAACTCCTATATTTGTTCCTGTATTTGGAACAAGACTTCCTCCTCTGTAAAACTCACTCAGAGAAGAAGATCCTGTATCTCCAAATTCAGTTTTGAGATCTTGAAGACTTATCGCACCACTACTTTGAAGAGCCACGCTTCAATTCCTCTACTTCTTTTTTCAAGTCTTTGATTGCTTCAATCAAAAGCGGTACTAGTTTTTCATACCGAACTGCAAGCATATCGTTCTCTCGTTTTGCTACAGCTTCTGGTGCGACTTTTAATACTTCTTGTGCGATTACACCGATGTCATGCATTCCTTCATAGGGAGATACGTGATTCCAATCAAACTCATATCCTCCTAGTTGAGTTACTTTTTCAAGTGAGTTTTCAATCGGAGTAATGTTGTTCTTCATTCTTCGGTCAGAACTATAAAAAGCGGTAACATCCCCAGTTGCTGTAATTGCTCCGGTAACTGTTAAAGCTCCAGAAGCAAGAGTACCTGTAGTTGATAGGTTTTCATTTCCAAAACTAATAGACCCCGTAGAAGAAGTAATAGTTCCGCCATTAACCTGTAAGCTTCCCGTTAGTTGTAATAATCCATTAATTTCTGTAAGACCCGAATTACTTACCCTGAATCTATATAGTCCGCTTTGAGAAGCATAAATTAAATAACTATTATCACTATCTGCTAAAGATACAAATTGGTCTGAGTTGGCACTATAGTCCCCCGAGCCTGCTTCATATGCAAAAGCGGCGGCAGTACCGTCTCTGCAAGTAGCAGCTACCCCAAATCCGGTTCCTGAAGTAGTAGGAGCATATTCAAAGTAACCTCCAACTCCTTCTGTTGTATCTACGGATTTTCCAAAAATAGCAGCATTATAGGTTCCGGAAATAGGTACTCCAGAAACGGAAAGCCCAAAAGTATAATCTCCATCACTAGCTGTTCCTGTGCCAAGCCTTTGTACACTAATTGATCCAGTAGTTATGTTCCCTCCGTCAATATTCGTAGTATCATATACAGTACTGCCACCTTCCTGAAAAGTACCTCCCGAGAAAGTAACAACTCCAGTAAAATTAGTATATTGAACTACTCCAGAATAACTTACAGAGATTGTAGAAGATCCCGAAGAAGACTCCGTGCCATAATATCTTACAGTATAATGTGTATTTGTAGATGTAGGATCTTGAGTATTAGGAGAATTCTTCCAAACATTAGTTGTGCCAGAGTCATTAATTCCGGTGCCCGTAACTAATCCTGTTGAAAAAGTGTAAGTATTTCCAGTCGGCGCCGAGGGTGCGCCGCCTGTGCTCTCATAGTACAAATACCCTTGAATAGTTCTTAATCCGTCATCCCCAGGTGCTCCATCAGCTCCAGTGGCTCCAGTTGCTCCATCATCTCCATTAGTTCCTGAGTAGCCAACAATTTTAGCGTCCGCCCAGTCATCTGTAGTAATTGAATCCGTTGTGGTATTGCTCAAAGCATAAGCAGAAATTTTCCATAAATATTCTCCAGTTGCAGTATCTGAAGCAGTTTGAGACCAGCCATTAAAACCACTACCAGAAAGAGCAGCAGTGCTAAAAGTATAAGTTAAACTAGTTGTTGGGTCAGCAGGAGCACTGCTACTTGAAGTTACTTGAAAAAGCTCAACTATCGCACTATTTAAAGGCCCTTCCGAATATAGTGCAGGAGATGCCCAGTCGCCAGTTTCAATTGTATCAGTAGTCTCTCCTACAGCCCCTAAAGCAACTGCTTTTGTTACCCAAATATACGGAGTAGAAGTAGAAATAGAAGGTACAGCAACAGTCCATCCATTTAAATTGCCTGCAACATCTTCTGTAAGAGCACCAGTAGCAAAAGTATAAGTCAAATCTCCACTAGGTACAGAAGGAGCGGAATTTGTAGTTGTTGCTTTA
>Ga0194024_1000030_pt1 | contig 28526 bp, 19 predicted proteins | sample IW13Sep16_MG_FD_140337 | JGI IMG/M metagenome (GOLD analysis project Ga0194024, IMG submission 140337) | Freshwater microbial communities from the Broadkill River, Lewes, Delaware, United States - IW13Sep16_MG | ecosystem: Environmental > Aquatic > Freshwater > River | place: USA: Delaware...
AACAACTGCAAAAGGATATAACTCATCGAAATATAATTATAGTTTATTCACTCTTACACAAACAGATCCAAATATTGGCGGTGCAAACGCATCCATCACATATAATTTAACAGAATATCTTGCTTCTGGCGAATATCCTGGAACATTTGATTCTGTAAATTCGGTTGGTAGAGTTATACCATCAAAACACTTCCCAATATTTGATATTAGTTTAGAACAAAACAAATTTTATAAAGGTGAAATTTTAAATTCTCCTTCTGCTAGTGGTGTAGTAAATTCTTGGGATGAAAAGACCGGAAATCTTAAGGTATCTACAATACAAAAGTTTAATATAGGGGAAAATATTACAGCATCTTCTTCTAAATCTGTAGGAAGAATTACTGCTATCAGTCTATTCAATTCTTTCTATAATATTGATTCTTCTTCTGTAGTTAAGAAAGGATGGCAAACTGAGTCAGGATTCTTGAATAGCAGTTTGCAAAGATTGCACGATAACGACTATTATCAATATTTCTCATATGCTATCAAGTCAAAAGTAGAATATGATGATTGGAACAATGCAGTAAGCTCTCTTAATCATACTGTAGGATTTAAAAAGTTCTCTGATTTGATTGTAGAATCTGAAGATAAGAGTGCAGGAATATCTACAGATCAAAATCTTGGTGATTTTGTTGGGATTGCTGATTTAATATCTGAAATTGATTTAAATTGCGTAAATGACTTTGATTTGGCAAAAGAACTAACTGTCAATATTGATTCAAAAATTGCATCTAATGAAATTGTATTCAACTCTCGCACACTTCAAGATTACTTAGAGTCTATTGGAAATAGAGTTCTTTCTATTGATGACATTAGCACTCAATTTAATAGTAACCCAAGACCAGAAAGATATAATTCTATCGATCTTTTCTCTTTAGATGATGCAAGATCTAAAAAGTATATTGTTTTCATAAAAGATAAGAGATATACTGACGAAAGGCAGATTAATTTAGTATCCATCCTCCACGACAATTCACATGGTTTCATAAACCAATATGGTAGAGTTGAAACAGTTGGCGATCTTGGTTCGTTTGACTTTAGTATTTTGGGAACTGAAGGGCAACTTCTTTACTATCCAACCAAATATTCATTAAATGATTATAACCTAAGTTATGTTACTTATAGAATTGAAGACAGTATTGCAGGAACTGATTCTAGAGATTTTGGAGACACTACCAAAGTTTATAGCACAACTCAGACATTAGCGTCTGGAACAAGCACTGCATCTACAATTGTAAGTATTGCTTCTACATATAGATCTTCTAAGATACTTGTACAATATGCTGCAGTCGATAACTCATACTTTGAATATGATGAACTCACCGTAATTCACGATGGAACCAATGTAGATCTTTTAGAATATGGTCAGTTATCAACTGATATTCTAACTCCATTTGCTTCTTCTGGACTCGGAACATACAATGCATACATATCTGGTTCTAATATCAACATCGATATCACTCCAAATGCAGCATTAGGAGTTGATTATAATGCAAATGCCATAATTATATCAATCGCAGATACATCTTCTGTTGGTGTTGGAACATTTGCATTGTCTGATGCTAAGTTGGATTCATCTATAACATCTATTGCATCAAGCACTTCACCAGTATCCACAAAAATTGCAGAATATTCTAGTGATTATTATTCTTGTGCATATTATGTTGTAAGTGTTGAAGATACTACAAATTCTCAATATCAAGTTTCAGAAATTATTGTTGCTAACGATTCGGGTGATGTATTGATTTCAGAATTTGGTAATTTAGAAACTGGATCTAGTATTGGAACTTTTGATGCAAGTGTATCAGGAGGTAATATAGAATTAACATTTACTCCAATTGCAAATGCAGACATTGAAGTTAGAGTTTTCCAAAATGCTCTTGGTTTAATTGATCTAAAAAATCCAAATACACTTATTGACTTAGACAATGCATCAATTTTTGCTGGATATGGTTATTATGCCGGAACAGATACTGATGTTAAGAGGCAGTTTAATTTAACTCACAATCAACTTCCAATTTTTGAAAGATACTTTGTTGGAAGTGCATCTACTGTTGTTGATATTTCAAATAACAAAGTTTTCATCCCTAATCATTATTTTGTTACTGGCGAAGAATTGTCTTATGAACACGCTGGAGCTGGAACTACTCAAGCAATTACAATTGCTTCAACAAATATTCCTGGTATTGGCATAACAGATAAATTGCCAAGCACAGTTTATGCAATTAAAGTTGATGAGGTTTCAATAAAATTTGCTGGAAGTGCAGAGGATGCTCTTAAGGTTGTTCCAACCGAACTGGATATAACTTCGGTAGGTATCGGAACTTCACACTCTCTCACATCTAAGAAACAAAACTCAAGAGTTCTTGTTTCTATTGATAATGTAATTCAATCTCCTATTGTTTCTACAGCGATTACAACAACACTTTCTACAGAATTTCTAATAACAGATAACACATTGTTCTTGAGTGGAATAACATCATTCTTTGGTGGTGATTTGATCAAGATTAATAATGAAATTATGAGAATTGATGCAGTTGGCATTGGAAGTACAAATTTATTAAGAGTCAGAAGACCTTGGATGGGAACTGAGGTTGGAATTCATTCTGCAGGTGCTTTAGTAACCAAGATTAATGGTGATTACAATATTGTTGATAATACAATCAACTTTATAACCGCACCCTATGGACCAGTTCCACTTAGTACAACTACTGCAAGTCCAGATGAGGTAGATTATGTTGGCATTACTACATATTCTACATTTAGTGGAAGATCTTTCTTAAGATCTGGCGTACCAAATACAAATATTGAACCGTACACAAACAATTATGTATTTGATGATGTTTCTACGCAGTTTACTGGTTTTAATACATCATTTAACTTAACCTCCGATGATTTAAATGTAACAGGATTCTCAACAGATAATGCTATCATCTTGGTCAATCAAGTATTCCAAGGTCCAAAAAGAGACACATTTCCAGTCCGTGTTGATGGAGATTATACATTAGAAGAATCTGTTGGTATTACCAGTATTAATTTCACTGGTTCAATCTCTTCAACAGCATATGACATTAATACTACAAATGTTCCTTTAGGTGGCGTTATTGTTTCTGTTGGTTCTACTGAAGGATTTGGTTATCAACCATTAGTGTCTGCTGGAGGAACAGCAGTTATTTCTGGTTTAGGAACCATTTCATCAATCAGCATTGGAAATAGTGGTTCTGGTTATAGAGCAGGGATTCAAACAGTTGTTAATGTTGGAGTCGCAACTTCAAGCACAGGAATTCCAAATATTGAGTTTATTGGAACTGCTGCTATTAGTGGTGGACACATTGTTAGTGTTGCCATTACAAATCCAGGAACTGGATACACAACAACCAATCCTCCCATTGTTATTTTCGATGATCCTTTATCATATTCAAATATTCCACTGGTTTATAGTTCTTCTTCCGTGTCTGGAGTTGGAACACAAGCAACTGTAGATATTGTTGTTGGACAGGGATCTAGTGTAATTGAATTTACTATTCGAAATACTGGATATGGATATGGTCAAGGCGAAATACTGACATTTGATGTTGGTGGAACTGTAGGAATTCCAACAAATACTTCACTTACATTTGATGAGTTCCAAGTTTCTGTTGAGTCAACATATTCAGATAGTTTCTCTGGTTGGTCTATTGGAAATCTGTTGGTCTTAGATAATATTGATTACCTATTTGACGGAACAAAAACTTCTTTCCCAATCAAAATAAATGGCATACAAAAAACAATAAGATCTGCTGTTGGATCACTTATTGATGTTGAAGAAACATTATTAGTTTTTATTAATGATGTTCTCCAGGTTCCTGGAGAGGGATACCTTTTTAAAGGTGGAAGTTATATCACATTCACTGAAGCACCAAAGGTTGGAGATACAACAAAAATTCTCTTCTATCAAGGCACATCTTCTGTTGATGTTATTGATGTTGATATTCTAGAAACCATTAAGAAAGGTGATATTGTAACATTAAATGATGATAATTATTACTATCAAGAAGATGAAAGAATAGTATATCAGGTCAAAGCGACGGATGTTGTTGAAACAAACCTCTATAATGGTCCAGGTATTACCATAAATGAGTCTTATGAAAGACCAGTTAAGTGGTGCAGACAAACTGAGGACAAGTTCGTAAATGGTGAATATGTTGCTAAGGATAGACCAATTTACGAACCATTGATTTATCCAAATACAAGAATCATTCAATCTGTTGGTGTTGGTTCTACATTCATCTTTGTTGAAAATGTAAGAACGTTCTTCGATAGTGCAAAAGAAAATACGACTGATAATAAGCACATCAGAATAACATCTCAAGATGCTATTGTTGGTGCTTCTGCAACGGCAGTTGTTTCTGGATTGGGAACTATCAGTTCTATTTCTATTACTACAAGTGGTATTGGTTACACCTTTACTCCTTCAGTAACCATTGCAAATCCAGTTGGATTGGGAACAACACAAAGAGCATCGGCAGATGCAACTATTTCTGGAGTTGGTACAGTTTCTACAATAACTGTTTCTTCGCCAGGAACTGGATATACAACTACAAATCCACCAGTAGTCTTGATTGAAAAACCAAGAACTCCTGTTGAAGAAATCAAGACAGTAACTTACACGGGCGATTTTGGAATTATCTCTGGCGTTTCTACAACTTCCGTTGGTGTTGCTTCTACTGGTATCGTATTTGACCTTGTTATTCCAAGTGATTCACCATTCAGAGATGCTGATATTGTTGGAACTGCACTCACAGTAAGTGGAATTCAGACTGGATACTACTTTGTTGCATCTAAGACAAATCTTGGTTTTGGCGTAACATCACTGAGACAAGGTAATAGTGTTGTTGGTGTTGGTTCAACATTCCTTGACAACATCTATGAAGTCGCTGCTGTTTCTATTGCACAAACTGCAGTCCAAGGCATCGGCATGACATATGTCGCCAAGGTCACAGTTAGTGTTGAAGACTTTAACGGTCTTGTTGGAACAGGATACAGCAACTTCTTCGGTGAGTATAGTTGGGGTAGAATTGCACTCCCAACTAGAACTGATGCAAATGCGTTTACTGCATACAACAATGGGTTGGTTGGAGTTTCTACATCTCCTATCATTGAGAGAATTGACCCTCTCAAGTATTTAAATTATAACTAATAAATAAATAAAAAACTCGCAAAAATGTCTGCAATTATAACTGATCAGTTAAGGATTTTAAATGCGAAGAATTTTGTAGCAGCGGCGACCTCATCTACAAATGCATATTATTCATTTGTGGGTTTACCAAACGCTACAGATTATTCGTCCACTTGGGATCAAACACCTCCTGCACCAAAAGATTCTTTTGAGCAGGAGAATGATTATTGGGATACAATGATCGCACTGAAAAAAATCAGTGAGAGTGATGTTCGTCAAGTAGTTAAAAAAACTACTTGGATTTCAGGAACAACTTATGATATGTATCGTCATGACATTAGTAGAACCAATACATCAAAACCTTCTGGGGCAACAAGTTTATATTCTGCAAATTATTATGTTGTAAACGAAGATTATAAAGTTTATATTTGTCTTCAAAATGGAACTGACCCAGAAAACCCAACTGGAAGACCATCTTTAGATCAACCAACATTTACAGATCTTGAACCAAGAACTGCTGGTGATAGTGGCGACGGATATATTTGGAAATATCTTTATACAATCAAACCAAGTGATTTGGTAAAATTTGATTCTACAAACTTTATGCCTGTTCCCAAAGAATGGGAATCAAATTCTACAGATGCATCTGTTAGAAATAATGCCGCATCGAGTGGACAATTAAAAATTGTAACCATCACTAATAGAGGTGCTGGTATTGGAACTGCAAATAGAACTTATACCAATGTTCCCATTAAAGGAGACGGTTCTGGTGCAGAAGCAACTATTGTTGTCAATAATGACTCTAAAGTCGAATCAGTAACTGTTTCAAAAGGTGGTTCTGGTTATACTTATGGGACTGTAGACCTTGTTTCTGGCAGTGTTCCTACTGGAACAACATCACCAGTGTTTAATGTTATTATTCCACCTCAAGGTGGTCATGGGGCAGATATTTACAGAGAACTTGGTGCTTATAATGTTCTGGTTTATTCTAGAATTGAAAATGATACGGAGAATCCTGACTTTATTACTGGAAACCAAATTGCTAGAGTTGGAATTGTAGAAAATCCCGAAGCATTTAATTCTTCAGTAACTTTATCATTAGATAAAGCAAGTGCATCGTTTGCATTGAAGTTAGTTGGTGCTGGTTATAGCACTGCTACATTTACTGCAGACGAACAGATTACACAAACTATTGGGGTAGGATCAACTTCTGTTGGTAGAGTTATTTCTTATGACCAGAATACAGGAGTTCTTAAATATTGGCAAGATAAGAGTCTCGTTGGATTTAACACTGATGGATCTTTAAAAACAGACCCAACATATGGATATAATTTAAATACATTTACTGCATCACCAGCAACTGGAGGTTCTGTAAATATTATCGGCGGAAGTGTCACTTTAGGCATTGATACTAACTTTACTGGTCTCTCTACCACAATAAATAATAGGACATATTACCTCGGAAATTCTTTTACCAACGGTGTTGCTAATCCAGAAGTTAAAAAATATTCTGGAAACATAATATATGTTGATAATAGACCTTCTATTACAAGGTCAATAAATCAAAAAGAAGATATCAAAGTCATTTTGCAATTCTAAGGAATCATGCCCCAGGAAACTAATCTCAATACCGCTCCATATTTTGACGATTTTGATCCTCAAAATAATTACTATAAGGTTTTATTCAAACCAGGATACCCTGTTCAGGCTAGAGAATTAACAACTCTCCAATCAATGCTTCAGGACCAAATTGAAAAGTTTGGCAACCATATTTTTAAAGAAGGGGACTCCGTAACGGGTGGTGGAGTTCGTTACACCAATAATTTACCTTCAGTTATTGTTAATACGACTTTTTCTGGGATTAATGTATCTAATTATATTAGTGATTTAAATGGTAGCACCTTAATTGGTACAGTTTCTGGGGTAAAAGCAAGAGTTAAAGCACATTTGAATGAAAGTGCGTTTCCTGGCGAACCATATACACTATATGTAAACTATCTGTCATCATCTGGGGATAATACGACTTTTATTGAAGGCGAAACACTGGCAATTGAGACTGGTTTCTCAAATGATGTAGTGTCTTTCCAAGATGGAGAGAATGTTTTAAATATTGTTGCAGAAAATGCACTGTCACTCGGTTCTATGGCAGTGCTGACAGATGGTGTTTATTTTGTTAGAGGATATTTTATCAATATTCCAGAACAAACTATTATTCTGGATCCATATAGCAATGTTCCGTCATATAGGATTGGATTAGAAGTTTTTGAAGAAGTAATCAATTCAGATATTGATCCAAATTTAAATGATAATGCAAAAGGATTTTCTAACTACACTGCTGCTGGTGCGGATAGATTAAAAGTCAGAGCGTATTTGGTTAAAAAACCACTTGATGATGAAAAGTATGAGAACTTTATTGAATTGATGGTGGTCAATAATGGCGATATTACTGCCATAAGAAAGAATACACAATATAATGAAATTGCAAAAGAATTTGCAAGAAGAACTTACGATGAATCTGGGGATTACTATGTAAATCCACCTTCAATCGTTGCAAAAGAATCTTTAAATAATTTAGTAGGAAGTCAAGGTGTATTCCTTGAGGATCAAACAACTTATAATGGAAATGCCCCTTCAGAAAGTTTAGGAACATATACTATCAGCCCAACTAAGGCATATGTTAGGGGTTATGAAGTAGAAACTGTCAGTCCAACATATTTGGACTTTGAAAAACCAAGAACTACCAAACTTGCAGAAAACCAGAGCATAAATTATACAACTGGTCCAACATTTTCTCTTAATAGAGTAAGTGGTTCTCCAGTTATTGGTATTTCAACTACTTATACAGTAAGTTTGAGAGATTCTAGAATTGGTGCTTCTCCTACTACTGCTTCTGGAAAGGAAATTGGTGTTGCTAGAGTTTATGACTTTGCTTTAGAGTCTGGCGCATATGATGTTGCAGATTCTAACCTCAATGTTTGGGATACATCATTATTTGATATTCAGACATATACTGAAATTACTTTAAACGAAAATATCACTTTAGACACTCCAACACACATTAAAGGAAAAGCAAGTGGAGCAACTGGTTTCCTCAAGTATGCAGTAACAAACTCAGGAATTATTACAGCATATAATATAAAAGGTTCTTTTTCGCTTGGTGAAAGTTTTATCTTCGATGGAATAGAAAATAATAGAGTTTCAACAGCAGTAACTGCATACGGAACTAATGATGTAAAATCCATTTATGGTATTGTTGGTGCAGCATCTACTTTTAATGGTGATGTTATTCAAAGTTCAAATAATGTTATTGGTCTTGTAAACATTAGTGCAGGTTCTGGTGGAATCAGTACAGTCACTAATGCAGATTTATCAAAATACTTTATCGGAATTGCTACTGTTGGTAACTTAGTAGCATATTCCAATCCAGGATTGTCTGTTCCAACTTTTTCCAAAGTAGAATCAATATCACAGAGTTCACTTACTCTGTCTAGCGTCACATCAGTATCTGGAATTTGTGATGGAAATCTCCCAACTACAGATATCAATCCAAGCGACTTTAGAATTCTGTCTTCTAATTTCCAAGAAACATTAGACAAGACACTATACACAGTTCTTCCAAAACAGAAAGTTTCTTCTGTAGATTTGACAGATTCTAATCTTACAATTAGAAAGCAGTTTGATGTTACTATTTCTTCAAACTCTACTGGAGCGGTTATCTCTGGTTCTGATGAATTGACTTTCTTGCCTTTTGATGAAGAAAGATATGTTTTAATGAGAACCGATGGTTCTACAGAAATTTTAACTGAAGATAAGTTTGTATTTACGAACGGAAGTAAGACATTAACTATTAACGGTTTAGGTACTGATAGTCCTGCAAAGTTAATTGCTACGCTAAGAAAAATTAATGTAAAGTCGAAGATTAAGAATAGAAATAAAGTAAAGACAATAACAGTTACGAAATCCAAGTATGAAAAGTCTGGTATTGGTGCAACCACAGCAAATGACGGTTTAACCTATGGACCTGGATATGGTATGAGAGTTCAGGACGAAGAAATTTGTCTGCTTGTACCAGATGTATTTAAAATTCACGCTATTTTTGAATCTTCAGGAACATCTGATGCATCCTTACCAAAACTGACCCTCACCCAGTTATCTGGTCCCACGAATAAAACTGGAGATCTTTTAAGTGGCGAACGATTTGAAAGCGAAACTGGATCATTTGTTGGTTTATATGTTGGTGCAGTTGATGATTTAAATATCAACTATATTAGATTAAATAACAAAACCTTATCTTCTGGTGATGTAATTACTTTCAAAGAATCAGGAATAACCGCTGTTGTTTCTATAAATGATCTAGGAGATAATGATATTTCTGATAATTACTATCTTGATAATGGTCAAAGAGATACTTTCTACGATTACTCAAGAATAGTTAGAGTTCCAACATCAAAAGAACCAACAAGAAGATTAAAAATTGTTTATGAGTATGCTGATTTCTCAGCATCTGATACTGGTGATATAACAACTGTCAATAGTTATGGAGAATTTGACTATTGCGATCTTCCTAGAATCAATTCTGTCAGTGTTTCTGATATTATTGATATTAGACCGAGAGTTTCCGAATTCTCATCAACTACATTATCACCATTTGAATTTAATGCAAGAAACTTTACTTCTGCAGGAAATTCTGCTGCAAATATTCTTGCTTCTGATGAGTCAATTCTTCTTGACTATTCATTCTACTTACCAAGAGTTGATAAAATCTTCTTAAGTAAAGATGGAACTTTCCAACTTATTAAGGGTGTTCCTGCCGAAGTTCCTATTCTTCCAAATAATATTGAAGAAAGTTTAGAAGTTGCAACAATAACTCTTCCTGCATATCTTTGTAATGCAAATGAAGTTAATATTTCTGCTAATAGACATCCTAGATATACGATGTCTGATATCAAGGGTCTTGAGCAGAGAATTAAGAATTTAGAATTTTATACATCACTGTCATTATTAGAATCGGATACAGAAAATCTTTATATTAGAGATGTCAATGGTCTAAACAGATTTAAGTCTGGTTTCTTTGTTGATGATTTCTCATCTACAAGATCTCAAATTAAGACAACTGGTGTTAAGAATAGCATTGATGTCAAGAATGCAGTATTGAGACCTTCTCATTATACAAATGAGATTGATTTGGTACTTGGTTCTAATTCCCTTCTTGGCATTGGAACAAGTCCAGATGCAAGTGTTGACCAAAGGTTTACTACTGACTTAGATGCAATTGATGTTGTTAGAACTGGAAGAGTTCTAACATTGAATTATGTCGAAGACACATATATTGTACAAAACTATGCAACAAGAACTGAAAATGTTACTCCATTCCTCGTTACTTACTACTCAGGAACCATTGAGATAACACCATCTTCTGATGTTTGGATTGATACTACAATAACCAACTCCAAAACTATTGAACTTGAAGGCGACTACACAAAAACCATTTCACAATTAGAAATTGAAGGATATGATAAAAAGACTGGATATACTCCCATAGTTTGGGGTTCTTGGGAAACTACTTGGACTGGTGAAGATAAGAAAGGAACGAGTGATACTGCTTGGAAGGGAAATCAACTTATTAGAACTGATTCCGAAACTGTAACAAAAACTGGAACAAAAACCAGAGAAGGCACTAGAAAGGTTGCTAAAGAAGTATTTGACGATATTAATATTGGACAATCACTTCTCAGTACTCAAATTGTACCTTATTTGAGATCAAGGAACATCGAATTTGTTTCAAAAAGAATGAAACCATTGACGAGAGTTTATGGATTCTTTGATGGACAAGATGTTAATGAATATATTGTACCAAAATTAATTGAGATTGAAATGGTCAGTGGCACTTTTGAAGTTGGAGAAACTGTAAAGGATGTTAATGCTACGACACCAGAGAATGATCCAGTTAGATGTGGTCTTGGCCTTGTTACGGTACAACAAGAGCGTCGTGTACTACCTCCAGCGTTAGTTAATAGTGGAGGAAATCCCGAAGCAACCATATCATTTAGAGTTGCTCAACAAAATCATAAGTATGGTCCATACAATGCACCATCTTCAACATATAATTTGAATCCTTATGATGAACAACCAATTTCAGATTCTTATTCATCAACATCTAATATTCTCAATATAGACACATTTAGTATATGTGATAAAAACACTAATAATTTCTTTGGATATATCAAAGAAGGCACTAAACTTGTTGGACAAACTAGTGGAGCAGTTGCGACTGTTAGAAGTGTAAAACTTGTTACTGACGATATTGGAACTATTATTGGTTCATTATTTGTTCCAGATCCAAAGTTGGTCAATAATCCAAAGTTTGAAGCAGGAACAAAACTCTTCAGACTTACAAGTAGTGCAAACAATTCACAGATTCCTGGTTTTGTGGACACAAGTGCTGAAGAAAGATTTGAATCTAGAGGCATCTTAAATAAAACGCAGGAAAATATACTATCTGTTAGAAATATGCGAGTCGAAACACAGACTCAAAAAGAAAGTGAAACTGTCACTGATGAAAATACTACTGTTGTAGGAACAACTGTAGTTGGAACATACAAACCACCTTCTGGACCATCATATAGCAGAGGTAGCACATCAACTGGTGTAGAGATTTTTGTTCCAGTAACGAATAGTACATCAGGTACTGTTGCCGCTGGGTCAAAAAATATCAATCAAACAGTTCTTAATGCTGTACAAAGTGCTTATGTAAATTCTTTAGGAAGAAGACCTGATTCTAGTGGTGAACAATATTGGTCTACTACCAGATACAATGAACTGATTGGACAAGGAAAGTCACAATCACAAGCACTTGCTCAAATTAAGAAAGATATTGCATCTAGCCCAGAAGCAACATATATTGGAAGAGGAACTGTTGCAAGACAGCAATCAAGTTATGCAATCAGCAGACCAGCAAGTGGCGGCGGAACAACATATACTAGTAGAGCAAATACTAGTAGTGCAGGATCTACAAATTCTTCTCTGATTGTAGCACAATATCGCTCAAGTTTGGGAAGAACACCTTCAAGTTCTGAAGTTTCTTATTGGACCAATGCAGTAAGAACAACAGGATCTAGTATTGGTGTTGCTTTGAGTGCTATTAAAAATTCACCAGAAGCAAGGTCAAGAAGTAGTCGCGTTTGTATCTTTGACCCTCTTGGACAAACCTTCTTTGTTGAAGAAACAAGTGGCATTTTTGTAACTTCTATCGATGTATTCTTTAGAACTAAAGATAACTCTTTACCAGTTACAGTACAACTTCGTTCAACTAAACTTGGTCTTCCAACCTCGAAGGTATATCCATTCAGTGAAGTTGTGGTTGACCCTGACGATATCAATCTGTCGGATGACGGAAGTGTTCCTACAAGAATCAACTTCAATTCTCCTGTTTATTTGAGTGGTGGAGAATTCCATTCAATCGTATTACTGTCTGCAAGTAACGATTATACTGCTTGGATCTCAAGACTTGGTGAGGTTGATATTACTACTGCAAATGAACCTGAAGAAAGACAGGTTGTTGTTAGCGCACAACCTCTACTTGGTTCTCTCTTCAAATCACAAAATGGTGTAACTTGGAATCCAAGTCAATATGAAGACCTTAAGTTTATTTTGAACAGGGCAATATTCGCACCACAAGGAACGGTCAACTTCTACAACCCAGTTACTAATATTGATAGCGATTCTTCTATTTTTGCAACTAGAAATGCTTTAGAAATCTCTTCTAATCAAATTAGAGTTGGTCTTGGAACTACAGTACAAGAACCAGACTTTACTATTGGAAACACTGTTATTCAGCAGGGTTCAAATGTCAGTGGCAATTATGTTGGTTTTGCAGGAACTGCAACCGGCACTATGAGTATTATCAACTCTGGTATTGGATATACACCATCATCTGGTTCATTTACCTATTCTAATGTTACATTAACTAATGTCACAGGAACTGGCAAAAACGCTACTGCAGACATCACCATTACTAATGGAGTCGCTGTTGCAGCAACTATCTCTAATGGTGGAACTGGATATTCTGTTGGTGATGTATTAACTTCAACAGGAATTGGTACAAATTCTCTTGGCAGAAACTTGAGACTGTCAGTTTCCGATATCACTGGTATTAATGAATTGATTATTGATAATGTTCAAGGTGAGTTTACAGTTGGTGCTGCTGGAACAATTCAATATATTAATAACTCTGGTGTAACAACTTCATTAAACAGCAGTATTGGTGGAAATGTACTTGTTACTGATGTTGAGACTATTACTGATGGACTTCATATCAGAGTCAACCAGAAGAATCATGGAATGCATTCCGCTCTGAATAGAGTTCAGATTGCTAGTGTTGCAAGTGATATTCTTCCAACAAAACTCACTGCAGATTATGCAGTAGATTCTACTGATACTATTCTTATCGCAGATGCTTCCAATTTTGGAACATTTGAAAATGTAGGTGTTGGAACAACCAATCCAGGATATGCAAAGATTGGTAATGAAATTATCGAATACACTGGCGTTTCTGGCAATTCACTTGTTGGAATTACCAGAGCAATAGACGCTACAGTTTCTTCTTCTTATGATACGGGCAACTTTATAAGCAAGTATGAGTTAGGTTCTGTTTCTCTGCGTAGAATAAACAAGACTCATAGTCTGGCAGATTCTACCGTAACCGATTCTGTTGGTTTAGACTACTATACAATTAAACTTGATATGTCTCAAAATGGAATAGACAGAAGTGTTGGAACAAGTTTCCCCAAACTACACTTAAATGAAACCAAGTCTACAGGTGGAAGTAGAATCAAGGCTACTGAAAACCTTCAATATGAAATTGTAACACCTATTGTTGAAAATATTACTCCACAAGGAACTAATATTGATGCCCGTATTAGAACAATTACTGGCACAAGTATCAATGGAACTGAAACTTCATATATTGATAAGGGATTTGAATCTATTTCTTTGAGAGGAGCAAATTACTTAACTTCTCCAAGATTGATTGCATCAAGAATTAATGAAACAAACCTGTTATCTACTTTACAGGGCAACAAATCATTTACTCTTGCATTGAATCTTACTTCGGCAAACTCTGCATTATCTCCAGTTATTGATTTAGATCGTGTTGCAATGATTCTTACCTCAAATAGAGTCAATGAACCAATCACAAATTATGTAACTGATAACAGAACTGCAGATCTCTTGAATGATCCAAATGCTTTTGTTTATGCAACAAAACCAATTTCATTAGAAACTCCTGCAACTGCTATTAAGATCTTCCTGGCAGCAAATATCAACAGATTTAATGATGTTAGAGCGTTCTTTGCTATTGCAAAAGAAGCAACTGAAGAGATGGTTTACTACCCATTCCCAGGATATTCAAACCGTCTTCAGTCTGGTCAAGTAATTGACATCTCACAAAATAATGGTTCTGCAGATAAGTTCTTCTCTAAAACTGATACTTTGGCACTGTCAGAAGATCAAGTATCTTACACAGATCTTGAGTTTACTATTGATAACTTGCCATCGTTTAAATACTTTAGTGTGAAACTTGTTGGAACATCAACCAACCAAGCATATCCACCAAGAATTAAAGACTTTAGAACCATTGCACTTGCATAATTATGAAATACGCAAAAGTAGAAGGTCACGTAAATTTAATGCGTGACCAAAATACCAACGCAATTTTAAATACGAATATGACTGAATATGAGAAATACATTTCTATGAGAGATACAAAAAATAATGAGAACCAGAGAATGAAAAATATTGAAGATGAGGTATCTGGTATTAAATCAGATCTTAATGAAATTAAAAATCTTCTTAAAAATCTGGCAAAATAATTTACCATCTACTAAATACTACAGGATAAGTTGTATAAATGGCACAACCATCATCTAGACAAGGACTCATAGATTATTGTAAGAGGCAACTTGGTGCTCCTGTATTGGAAATCAATGTTGCTGATGAGCAGATTGATGATTTAGTAGATGATGCTCTTCAATATTTTAATGAAAGACACTTTGATGGCGTCTCTCAAACATATTTGAAATATCAGATTACGCAAGAAGATATTGATAGGGGTAGAGGAAATGTTGGTATAGCAACTACTACTGCTACTGCCACAATAGGAGGATCTTCAGAAACCTTCACCTTTACAGAAAATAGCAATTATCTTCAAGTTCCCTCATCTATTATCGGTGTAAATAAAATATTTAAATTTGATGGAACAAATAGTGTCACTAACAATATGTTCAGTGTCAAATATCAATTATTTTTAAACGATATTTATTTTTGGGGTTCCACAGAACTCTTAACTTATGCAATGACTAAAACCTATCTTGAAGATATTGATTTTTTACTTTCTACTGACAAGCAGATAAGATTCAATCAAAGAATGGATAGATTATATTTAGATATTGATTGGGGAAGTGTTTCAGTTGGAGATTATATTCTTATTGATTGTTGGAGACTATTAGATCCAAATGACTTTAGTAGGGTTTGGAACGATTCTTTTCTTAAAAAATACTTAACTATTCTAATTAAAAAACAGTGGGGACAAAATCTCATTAAGTTTCAAGGAGTCAAACTTCCTGGCGGTATTGAGTTAAATGGAAGACAAATATATGACGATGCTCAAAGAGAACTTGACCAATTAATGGAAAGAATGTCCAACACATATGAACTTCCACCTTTAGATATGATTGGATGATATGCTTAACCCATTTTTTCAGCAAGGTTCAAAAACAGAGCAGTCTTTAATACAAGACCTCATTAATGAACAACTTCGTATGTACGGAGTTGAAGTTTATTATATTCCAAGAAAATATGCTACAACTAATACTATAATAAGAGAAGTTATTGAATCCGACTTTGATAGCGCATATCCTCTTGAGGCATATGTCAATACTTATGAGGGATATGAAGGACAAGGAACTATCTTATCAAAGTTTGGTGTCCAACCATTAGATGATTTAACACTCACAATATCTAAAGAAAGATTTGAAACCTATATCAGCCCTCTAATAGAAAATTTACCAAATATAGAACTTTCTACTAGACCCAAAGAGGGAGACTTAATTTATTTTCCTCTTGGCGATAGGCTTTTTGAAATTAAGTTTGTAGAGCACGAAAAACCATTCTACCAACTTCAAAAGAATTATGTGTATCAACTAACTTGCGAACTCTTTAGGTATGAGGACGAACTTGTTGATACTGGTGTTGATGAAATTGATGATAATGTGAAAGATGAAGGTTATATTCAGACTCTTACTCTTGTTGGTTCGGCAGCAACTGCAACCGCAAACACATATATTGTCAATGGTGGCGTAAGATTCTTCACTCTTTCAACTAGAGGAGATGGATACTCTTCTGCTCCAAGAGTTGCTATCTCTTCTGCACCATCAGGAGGATTGACTGCTGTTGGAGTTGCTACAATGATTGGTGATTTGGTTGATTGTAGTGGAAGTAAAGCAGCATCTAAAGTTCAAGGTGTAGAGGTTGTAAACTCTGGATATGGATATACTGTTGCACCATCTGTTGCATTCTTCGGTGGTGGAGGAGCAGGAGCAGCAGCCACAGCGACTATTGGAGATGGTCTTGTAGGTATTATTACAGTCACTTCTGGAGGTTCAGGTTATTCAACTTCTCCTTCTGTAAGTTTCACTAATGAAATATTCAAGGTTGGAGTTGCAACAGCATCTGCATCAGCACACGCATATATCAATGGTGCAGGTATTGTAACTGCAATTTACATTACAAACGCAGGTCTTGGTTATAGCGTTGCACCAACGGTTGAAGTCGCAACTCCTGTTGGTGTTGGTTCTACAGTCGGTATTGGAACCTTTACTTATAATGAAATTATAACTGGAAGTGTCAGTGGAAAGACTGCTCGCGTCAGAGAGTGGAATTCTGTGTCAAATACTTTAGAAGTCGCAAACCTCACTGGTGACTTTGTGCCGGGAGAAATTGTTATGGGATCAGAATCTGGTGCAATCTATAAGGTTAGAGTCGTCAATAAATACAATCTTGTCGATCCTTATGCTCAAAATGATATTTTTGAAGCAGAAGGAGATAGTATTCTTGACTTTACTGAAGGCAACCCGTTTGGAACTCCTTCCTAAATAGTTTATCACATTGTTTGAAAAATGTTTGAGTATTTTTACCACGAGATATTAAGAAGAACTGTTATAGGATTTGGAACACTCTTCAATGATATTTCAATCCAACACACAGATTCTTCTGATAATACAGTAAGCACTCTCAAGGTGCCATTAGCATATGGTCCTACTCAAAAGTTTCTTGCTAGGTTGGAACAGGTAGCAGACTTGAACAAACCAGTTCAACTGTCTTTACCAAGAATGTCTTTTGAGATGATTGGTTTGAGTTATGATCCCTCAAGAAAAGTTACTTCGTCTCAAACATTTATTTCTGCTCTTAGTACTGATAAGAAAAAACCAAGAAAGTCATATATGCCCGTGCCATACAATATGGCGTTTGAACTAAGTATATACACAAAATTGAATGATGATATGCTTCAGATTGTGGAGCAAATTTTACCTTATTTTCAACCAGCATACACACTAACAGTTGATTTAGTAGATCAGATTGGAGAAAAAAGAGATATTCCAGTGATATTTGAAGGTATCACAATGTCTGACGATTATGAAGGAAACTATCAGACAAGAAGGTCGTTGATTTACACATTAAGGTTCACTGCAAAGACATATTTGTTTGGTCCTATCTCCGATCCTTCCAAAGATATCATCAAAAAAGTTACTGTTGGTTATACTAGTGGAGACAGAACACAAACACCTACAAGAGAATATTCATATAGTGTTGAACCAAGAGCGACACAAAGTTATACAGGCAATATAGTAGCAACTCTTTCCGCAGATATTACTGATATAGCAACAATTATTGAAGTCAATGATGCATCTTCTATTGTAGTTGGTGGAGTTCTTGTTATTGATAATGAAAACTTCCGTGTTGCATCTAAATCTGGCACTAAAATAACTGTTGAAAGAGGATATGACTCTACAACAGCAACTAACCATGTATTAGGGACAGATATTGCTCTAATTACTTCAGCAGATGCAGACCTCATTCAATATGGCGATAATTTTGGTTTTGATGGATTTTAACTTATATGACAAACAAATTTGACAACTTAAATGAAACTTTCAATGTTGCTGGAGATATAGTTCCAGCAGCAACAGAAAAAACTGAAGTTATATCAAGAGAAGAAAAGAAAGAAAATCCAATTTCCGATGATATCAAGAAAGATTATGAATACACCAGAGGAAATCTTTACAGTTTGATTGAAAAGGGTCAAGAAGCAATTAACGGTATTCTTGAGTTAGCACAAGAAAGTGAAATGCCCAGAGCATATGAAGTTGCTGGTCAACTTATTAAAAATGTTTCTGATGCTACAGACAAACTTATGGACTTGCAGAAGAAATTGAAAGATATTGACGAATCTGGAAAAGTTAAAGGTCCAACTAATGTTACCAATGCATTGTTTGTTGGTTCTACCGCAGAATTGTCTAAAATGCTTAAGCAACAAAAGACTGATGATAAATAGTTAAAAAAGCACGATGGCAACCCCTGTAGTAAATATAACTATCCCACAAGGTACTGACTTTAGTGAGGTTTTTACATCTACTGAATCTGATGGTTCTGCATCCAACCTAACAGGATATACGGGTGCATCTAAAGTTAAAAAACATCCTGGAGCAACGTCTTCACAGTCATTCACAGTAAGCATCACTGGTTCAATCGGAGAAGTTTCTATTGCAATGACAGCAGGAAAAACGGTTGCTTTAGATCCTGGAAGATATTACTATGACGTTGTTTTGACATCAGGTTCTGGATCTGTTTCCAGAATGGTTGAAGGTATGGCAATTGTAACAGCAGGCATTACCACCTAAAACTTATGGCTGTAGTAAGAAAAGCACGAAATGTTTCTCGTATAACCAAAAAACCACAACTAAAGATAACTGCGAGGTCTACTAGACAACCATCTAGTATTCAAGAGATGGGTGATACTGCATTTGGAACACTGGATGCTACAAAAGATGGTCTTTTAGTTTCATATGATAGTGCAACAGATAAATTTGTTCTAGTTACTGCAGACCAAGTGTTATCAACATCATCAGAAGATAGTGACTTACCTGATGATTTCATTTCACAATTAGAACAAGAATTAGACTTGGGTACAATTCAGATTGATAATCTTGATGGAGGTACTTTTTAATGCCTACAAGATTGCGGGATTTAACAGATACTGATTTACAAAATCTGAATAGTACGAAAAACAAATATGTACTGAGATATAGTGCATCAGCAGATAAATTTGATCTAGTTACTGCAGACCAAGTGTTATCAACATCATCAGAAGATAGTGACTTACCTGATGATTTTGTAGCACAAGTAGAAGAAGAAGTTGATGTAAACAATATTACATTTTCGGGTCTTGATGGAGGAACATTTTAATTAATAAATAATATTAAATCTAAAATAGATAATCTAAAATAGATAAAAATGGCTTCTCCAGTAATTCAGTTTAAAAGAGGCGCCTTTGCTAATCTTCCTGGTCTTCAGGCAGGTGAACCCGCACTTACTACCGACACCTATGAACTTTATGTAGGTATCAATAGTACCACAGGAGGTAATAAGTTCTTTGGTTCTCACCGATACTGGACGAGAGAAACTTCTTCAGTAGGTAGCAGAGTAAACCTAGTTGAAGGAACTTCTAACGGTTCGGATTTTGTATCGTTAAAATCCCCTGATAGTCTTGCTGGTATTGTAACCTTTACAATGCCTGGTTCTGATGGTTCTAACGGTCACGTTCTGATTACTGACGGTTCAGGGAATCTTTCATTCTCTGCTCCTGCAGCATCATCTTTCACACTTGCTGCAGATGTCGGTTCTAACGATACCTTTAACACTGGCGAGACCTTAACATTCACCGGTGGAACTGGAATTGAAGCAACAGTTTCTAACAACCAGATTTCATATGGTCTTGATGCACAACTCGTTGATATTGCTGGTTTAACCCCATCTGATGGTGGTATTATTGTTGGTGATGGTAGCAACTTCGTTGTAGAATCTGGTGCTACTGCTAGAGCATCTCTTGGTGTTGATGCTTCTGGTGTAGATAACTCAACTAATGTAACCCTTGCTGGTTCATATGATTATCTGACCCTTTCCGGTCAGGAAATCACTTTAGGTCAGGTTGATCTTTCAACTGATGTAACTGGTACATTAACAACCACAACGGTTAATGTTACCAATGTTAAAGCAAATGATGGTACTGCCGCTATCACAATTACTGATAGCACTGGTGCTGTTGAGATGTCTCAGAACCTTACAGTTCAGGGTAACCTGATTGTTAATGGTTCTACTACACAGGTTAATACAACCCAAACAACCATTGAAGACCAACTTCTGGAATTGGGTATGGTTGATGGTTCTGCACCATCTTCTGACTTGAATAAAGATATTGGTATGCTGTTTAATTATTATACTTCATCTGCTAAAAAAGCAGGTGTTTATTGGGATGATAGTGCAGCAAGAATTGCTGTTGCATCTGATGTTTCAGAAACCAGCGGTGTTCTGACTGCATCTGCATATGCCGCACTTGAAATTGGTTCTTTGTGGGTTAATGACTGTGCGGGTCAATCACAAGTCATCAACTGCTCTGGTTCTGAAAGAACTCTTGAGAATATTACTATTGATGGTGGTACATTCTGATAATCGAGCACATAATCTAAATAGGGGGGTATAAAAACCCCTCTTTTTTATGACTGAACAAGATTTAAAATATCTGATTGCATCATATCAACAAAAGTCATTTGACTTACTTTCGCAGACAATTGCAAGTGATGCAAAAGTTAAGCAACTTAGTGAATTGGTTGAAGTATTGACTACAAAAATTAATGAGCAGAATGAAGAAATTGGCAAACTTACATCAAAACCAAAAAGAACAACAAAAACAGAGACAACAGATTTTTAATAAATAACTAATAAGTCTCAATATATATTGAGATCTATGGTATATACCGATGATGAACTCAAATGGCAGATCCAATCATTAAAATAAAACGGTCTGCTGTAGCTGGAAAAAAACCAACTACTTCAGATTTAAATTTAGGAGAACTTGCTCTTAATACATATGATGGTCAACTTTTTACAAAAAGAGTAAGAAGTGGTATAGCAACAGACATCATAAGTGTTGGGGCTGGTGCAACAGTAACAAATATTTTATATGTCACAGAAGACGGAAGCGACACAAACACAGGAGAAAGACTTGGAGACGCAAAAGCAACAATCTCAGGAGCAGTTGCGATCTCAACAACAGGAACAGTTATTAGAGTTTCTGCTGGTACATACATAGAGAACAATCCTATCAAACTACCGCCCCAAGTTAGTATTATTGGGGATAGTTTGAGAGAGGTAACAGTTCAACCACAAAATTCAAATCAAGATTTATTCCATGTAGCACCTGGAAATTACATTACTGAGTTATCTTTCACTGGAACATTAGATTCTGGAAAAGCAGTGGTTGCTTTTGACCCAGACACTATTAGAAACTCAACACAATCTCCATATATTAGAAACTGTACCAATTTTATTGAGAACAGTATTGGAATGAAGATTGATGGAAATCACGTTCTTGGTGATACTAAGAGTATGGTTACAGACTCTTATACGCAATATAATAAAAACGGAATTGGTGTTTCTATCACAAATGAAGGATATGGTCAGTTAGTCTCTCTATTCACTATTTGTTCTGATACAGCAATCTATTGTGGTTCTGGTGGAGGATGTGACTTAACAAACTCCAACTCATCATTTGGTAATTATGGATTGATTGCTGAAGGTGTAAGTGCTGAAAAAATATCTGGTATCGTCACAGCAGCAGCAGATGCAGGAAGTTCGGTATTTTCAATTGCTGGTGTTGGAACAGTTAGACCTTATGACGGACAAGTAATAATATTTGATAACTTATATTATGAAGTTGAGAGTATATCAGTTGGTTCTGGTGGAACAGGATATACAAGTCAACCAACTGTGACCATTGATTCTCCAAGTGAATCGTGGGGTGTTACAGCAACAGCATCAGCAAATATCGAAAACGGAAAAGTAACATCTATTGATATTATTTCAAATGGTAGAGGATATGGTTCTTCTGCTCCGACTGTAACAATATCTTCTCCAAATGTTGGTGTTAATACGGCAACTGTTACTGCAACATTAACTCCAAAATATTATGTGATTGAAAGTGCTACACTTCCTAATTCAGGAATTTCTACGGTTACTATCACAGAGAATTTACCATATGCTGTTGGTGTAGGAACTACTGCACCAATATATAAGCAAAGTAGAATTTTGGCATCTAGCCATTCATTTGAATACATTGGAAGTGGAGTTACAATTGCAACTGCATTACCTCAAACTGGTGGAATTACAATTCAAGCAAATGAAGTTGTATCTAAAGATGGTGGTTTGGTGATTTATACCAGTACAGATCAATCTGGAAACTTTAGAATTGGTGATGGTGTTGTTGTTAATCAATCTACTGGAACCATTAGTGGTAATTTTTATTCAAAGAGTTTGATAGCAAATGTTACGCCAATTGTACTAGCATTAGGAGGTATGTAAAAAATGGCATTAGCACTAAATGTTTATAAAACAGTAACTCAAGTTGTTCCCACTAGTGCAGTTGGTATTTACACTGCACCAGTGGGATATTCTGGAGTTGTTCTATTAGCACAAGTTGCAAATATTGGTTCATCGACACAAACAGTCACTGTTTCTCATGAAAGAAGTGTTTCTGGTACTGCAGTAACTACAGAAATTGTAAAAGACTTTCCAGTACCTGGTAATGATACTGCAAGTATTTTGAATGGAAAATTAATTATGGAAACCAATGATATTATCAAAATATCTGGTAGTACTGCAACAGATCTTAAGTTCATTGGAAGTATTTTAGAAACACTCAACTAATATTTTAAAAAGATGGCAAAGCTCCTAAGTAATCGTCAAAGATCATTGGATCTAGGTATAAACAATTATACCGAAGGAAGTGATGTATTAACTGTAACTGGAAATATTAATATTTCTGGTATTGTTACTGCAATAGCAGGTGCTGCAGTTACTTATTATGGAGATGGATCTGGACTAACTAATATTGTTACTAATAATTTCAATGGAGCATCAAAGTCTGTAGTAAAATATATTGCAGCTGCTGACCAAACAACCTTTGTAGCAGCTTATGAACTTGGTTATGTTGATGTTTATTTGAACGGTGTAAAACTTACTGCAGATTTATACACTGCTACATCGGGAACTTCTATTGTTTTAAATGATGGAGCAGCTGCTAATGATGTTATAGAGATTGTTTCATTTACATTTATTGAACCATCAGAAGCAGATTCGGCAAATAATATTGCAAATAAAGCATCATCAAAATATACTGCAACTGATGGACAAACATCCTTCGCAGCAACTTATGAGATTGGTTATGTTGATGTTTATTTGAACGGTGTAAAACTTACTGATGATTTGTATGATGCTACTTCTGGATCCGCAGTTATTCTAAATGATGGAGCAGCTGCTGGTGATATTGTAGAAATTATTGCTTTTACATTTCATAATTTTAATGTTGGTATTCAATCTGGTGGTGTTTTAGTTGGTAGTGCAGCAACTATCAACTTTAACGGACCAGGAATTTCTACGGTTACAGTTTCTTCTGGTGTTGCTACTATAAATATAGAAGGTGGTGGTGGAAGTTCCACACCAGATATAAGTCCAGTAATGATGGGAATGATATTCTAAAATGGCAGCACCGAATCTTAAGAATCCAACAACGATTACAGGAAAAACTGCAAGAGTTGGTGTCACAACTTCTATTGTTGGTATTTTAACAAACTCTCCTGCTAGTAATACTGTAATAAAGATCAACAGCATCTTCTGCGCCAACGTGGATGGCACCAACGCTGCAGACATCAGCGTGAGCATCTACGACGGCACAACTGATCGCTACCTGGCTAAGACAATTGCCGTTCCAGCGGACGCTACGCAAATACTCAGCACAAAAGACACCTATTTCTATTTGGAGGAAGGCGACTCTCTTCGTGCTCTCGCAAGTGCAGCTAGCGACCTAGAGCTGGTGATCGGCTACGAGGAGATTGCGTAATGATTGGATTCAACGGTGGTTTGATCGGTGCTGCGCGTGAGACAAGCGCCAACCAGTCTTTGCCTGGTGTATGGACGCCACGGGAACAGTTGAAGGCGAAGAGGGCAAGCACTTGGCCTATCATTGGCGACGATCCCTACTTCGCCAATGTTTCCCTGCTCCTCCGTGGCGATGGCACAAACGGCAGCACTACTTTTACAGATGGCGGGCCAAATGGTTTTACCATCACTGCCAATGGGACAGCACAAATTAGTACAGCGCAGTCTAAGTATGGCGGTGCTTCGATGTATTTTCCGGGCACTTCTGCTTATCTATCGACACCCTCAAATGCGGCATTTCAATTTGGCACCGGAGACTTTACGATTGAGTTTTGGGTTTACTTGTCAGGCTCTGGCTCTTTGTTTTCCAATTCAACAAGCAGCCTTGGGAGTAATTGCTTAAATTGCCGACTATACTCATATGGCACTTTAGATTTTTACACAAGTGGTGGAGCGGAATACACAAGCTTAACCTCTGCCGTTACGGCAAGCACATGGACTCATCTCGCGTTTGTTCGCAGTGGAAATACTGTAACAATCTATAAAAACGGAACATCGATTGGTTCAAATGCAAATTGGGGCATCAATCTAAACCTTACAAACTTCTATATCAATGGTGGTAGAGATGGTAATGGACAGAAATACTACGACGATTTCCGCATCACCAAAGGCATCGCTCGCTACACCTCTAACTTCACCCCACCCGGTGCGTTATGACCCTCTACTCCCTCCACGGCCCTCGCCCTGAGCCCCATATAGTAAATAGTAACAAAATAATAATACTCAAATGACTCTTTATTCACTTAAAGGTTCAAAACCAGAACCAATTCCATTTAGACTCAAATTCCCAGATGGATTCACAAGAACTGATCCATCAACATTTACTGCTGATGAAATTTCTGTTGCTGGATATACTGGTCCTTATGAATATCCAACATATGACTCAAAAATAGAAACTGTCGAATGGACTGGAACAGAATTTATCGTAAGACCTTATAATAGTCAAGAACTTGAAGATCAGTGGAGCAAAGTAAGGGAACAAAGAAATCAGTTACTTAAAGACAGTGATTGGACTCAAATCAGTGATTATGATTTAGGTCTTGAAAATAAAGAACAATGGGCATCATATCGTCAGGAACTTAGAGATTTGCCAGTTGCTCAGTCGAATCCTTTTAATATTTCATATCCAGTTCCTCCTGGATCATCTTTATAAATAATACCATAAACAACATAGGAATATAGATGTGAGTTTAGTCAGACAAACAGCAAATCTTGTTTCTGATAACGGATTAAGTTCCTCTGATGGAAATATTGGTATTGGAACAACATCTCCTTCTACTAAATTAAATGTTGTCGGAATAGTATCTGCCACATCATTCTATGGTGATGGTTCTAATTTAAGTGCCTTAAATGCCTCTAATATTTCTTCTGGAACTATTAGTGATGCTTATTTACCAGCAACGATTTCCAGTGATATAACTGGCAATGCAGCAACAGCAACTGAGGCAACTAATTTCACTGTTACTGCAAATAATTCTACAAATGAAACTGTATATCCTATATTTGTTGATGGTGCTACAGGAACTCAAGGAGCAGAAACTGATACTTCATTAAGTTATAATCCTTCAACTAATATATTAACTGCAGGAACTTTTAGTGGGAATTTAAGTGGTAATTCTACTAGTGCAACTTATGCAAATATTGCTGGAGTATCCACAAATGTAATTGGTGGAATTGCTTCTGTTACTCAACTATCAGTCTCTGGATTCTCCACATTCACTGGAATTGGAACTTTCCAAAGTGACCTTTATGTTGGTGGAAATGTAAGTGTCGTAGGAATTCTAACCGCAGATAGACTTTACAGTAATGTTTATGGTGAATTCACTGGTGGTGGAATTACTGGTGATTCAATTGTAGGAACTGCACTTTCAATCTCAGGTATCAGTACACTGGGATCCGTACAAATCTCATCAGGTATTGTAACTGCCACTTCTGGTATAGTCACTTATTATGGTGATGGTTCTCAACTTACAGGAATTACTGCAGGTGGTGGCGGTGGTTCTGGTGAATTCAACACTGGAATCTCAAGTTCAGTACAACTTACACCACTATCTTATGAGACCTCAATTTATACTTTCCCAACAACGGCAGGAAAGCAATATGTAATTGAAAGTATTAATGTTGCGAATGTTGATACATCAGTTGGTGTAGGCACAACAGTCAATATTATCGCATCAATTGAAGATTCAAGTGGAGAGCAAACTTATATTGCTTATAATGTTCCAATCACTAATGGTGGTTTGATTGAGTTACTAAAAAACCCAATTGTTACAGGACCAAGTGATGTAATGAAGATGTGGGTGACTGATGGTAATTATACTGGTGTCAATAATGCTACTGAAGTTTATATGAATTATGCAGAGTTTGATAGTACTGAATACATCAGTGGGTATGCATCTACGGTTTCCATTGCAACCACAGATCCAACTGCAGTTTATACTTCAAGCACTTATCCATCAACGATTGAAGCAATTCACTTTGCGAATCGCACTGATATTGGTGATTATCCAGTTTCTGTCAGCATCACAAATGGAGTTACAACGACTTATCTTGCGAAGAACTTAATTATTCCAAGATATTCTACGGTTGATATACTAGATAGACCAAAGAGAGTTGAGACAAATGGAGTGATTAAAGTAGAAGTCGGTCAAACATCAACGATTGATGTCATTATTGCCGGTAAACAAATCACTTCGTAGGGGTAATATAAAATGAGTATTCGTCAGGATGTCTTTGGATTAGAGCAAGTTTACCGACTTCAGGTAGAAGGATTATGGAGTTCCAAGAGTGATGTGTGGTTACAACTACCACAAGGACTCACAAACTTTGGAACAGGTACTACAGTAACTCCACAAACTGGGTATTTTGGTGGTGGTAATCCTGGTCCAGTATCAACAGTAGACCGCATAGATTACTCCAATGACACAGCAACAGCATCACCAAAAGGATTATTGAGTGTTGCTAGAGCATACTTAGCAGCAACTGGTAATAGTTCTTTTGGTTACTTTGGTGGTGGTCAACCTTCAACATCAAGAGTAGACCGTATAGATTACTCTAATGATACAGCAACAGCATCACCTAAAGGACCATTAAGTCTTGCTAGAACTCGTTTGGCGGCAACAGGTAATAGTTCTTATGGTTACTTTGGTGGAGGTAATCCTGGTCCAGTATCAACAGTAGACCGCATAGATTACTCCAATGACACCGCAACAGCATCACCTAAAGGATCTCTTGATACCACAAGAAGAAATTTAGCAGCAACAGGTAATGCTTCTTTCGGTTACTTTGGTGGAGATTACCCATCTAAATCTATAGTATCTCGTATAGATTACTCTAATGACACCGCAACAGCATCACCTAAAGGACCATTGAGTGCTGCTAGATATAATTTGGCAGCAACAGGTAATGCTTCTTTCGGTTACTTTGGTGGGGGTCAACCTGGTTCAAGATCAACAGTAGACCGCATAGACTACTCCAATGATACTGCAACAGCATCACCGAAAGGACCGTTAAGTGCTTCTAGATACGGTTTAGCAGCAACAGGTAATGCTTCCTTTGGTTACTTTGGTGGGGGTTCTACTCCTAGTTCAGTATCAACAGTAGACCGCATAGATTACTCTAATGACACCGCAACAGCATCTCCAAAAGGACCATTGAGTCTTGCAAGAGGAGCATTGGCAGCATCCTCAGCAAGAGCAAATGGACTTCCAGCAGTTGATTCTACACTACCACCAGCAAACTCACCAACTCAAGTATTACCCCCACCACCAGTAACAAACTTTGGTTACTTTGGTGGTGGTAGTCTTCCTGGTGCAGTATCAACAGTGGACCGTATAGATTACTCTAATGACACAGCAACAGCATCACCAAAAGGACCATTAAGTGTTGCTAGATCTGCCGCAGCAGCAACAGGTAATAGTTCTTATGGTTACTTTGGTGGTGGTCCTACAATGTCAGTAGTAGACCGTATAGATTACTCCAACGACACAGCAACGGCATCACC
>Ga0194024_1000031_pt1 | contig 27885 bp, 33 predicted proteins | sample IW13Sep16_MG_FD_140337 | JGI IMG/M metagenome (GOLD analysis project Ga0194024, IMG submission 140337) | Freshwater microbial communities from the Broadkill River, Lewes, Delaware, United States - IW13Sep16_MG | ecosystem: Environmental > Aquatic > Freshwater > River | place: USA: Delaware...
TACAATGAGTATGTTTTTCTTTGTCATGATGATTTTGATCCAGATGAGGATGCTACTCCTGAAGAATATCTTGAGATGCTGAAGCAGATGGATTATGATGAATTGCTTGAAGAGACAAACACTGATGAAGAGTATCACCTTGAAGAGTTTATGGAGGCATGGGGATGAAAACTGTACTTAGGATTAATAAAGATCAGTTTATAATAATTTACAGAGCACTGAATGAATACCTCAAAACATGTAAGTCTCCATCATTTGAGCAGGAGTGCGTAGAAATTATAATGCGGAATATTGATAGATATATCTTTAACTGCGGCACTACTCGCAAAAATTACCAAGTTGTTGAATACAACGATCCATCATTTGAGTCCTATAATAACAGGAAACAATATGATCATTACGGAGAATATGAGTGACACATAAAGAAAAACTTCTCTTTATCGGTTCTTTTGTTTGGTTTCTTCACTGGGGTTCATGTCTTACATCATTGTTTCTGGATACGGTTATTCTAAGAGGGTCTGTGAGGATGTTACCTCTTGGTTTCTAAACAAATACTTTCCACGACACAAAATCACTGTAGAAATACTACATCGTGGTCTCAAACGTGAAGGTGTCAATGGTTATTGTGACCATGTGGGAGAATCTTATCGTCCGAGAGAGTTTCTGATTGAGTTGGATACCTATATGGATAAAGATTTGTATATACAAACTCTTTTGCATGAATTAACTCATCTGAAGCAGTGGGTACTGGGTTCACTGCGATCCCGTTATGGAAAATTGTGTTATTGTAAAGAACCAGTCGAAAAGTATGACTATTGGCATCAACCACATGAAATAGAAGCAAGGGAAGAAGAAGAAAGGTTATTCTGGTGGTATCTGAATGATCGGCAGAGTGTGCCAGTCTCGGAACCGTCCACCTGCTTTCCCAATCGACTGACCAGATCCTTATAATACTAAGGTAATCAAGGGACAGCACCTGATGCCCAACACCTTTTACCGCATCTTCATCACCAATGAAGACGAAACCGTGAGCACTTTGTATCGTAAGGAACGCAAGTGTTCTACCATCAAAGGTCGTGACCGTCAGATCAACCGTGTCACCAATGAGATGGTAGAGGCAATCCGTGAGATTCGTGGGTGGAAACGTCTTCATGTTGAGACTATGACACCTGAGCAAGTGTCCTGCTGTGGTCTCTCTTGACCTCCAGAGGCATTATACTAAGCACATCAGCAATCAATCCAATGCAACTCCAAACTTCTGCCACTCAAGTTGATTATTTCCCTGTTGGCACTGGCAAACGTTATGTCAAACGTGTCATCTGGCATCCCACTGAGGAAGTTTCTCAGCAGATGACTTCCTTCAGCACCCGTACAAAGTCTGACATGGTTTATGACGTGAATCAGTACATTGCCAATGGTGCTACCGTTACTGATTTCAATCTGGAAGCATATGACGGTGAAGATTACACTCCTCTGATGTGCTGATGAGTGTATTGAGTTACATTGCCATTGCATTTTTTGTAATGGCAATAATTATGTTCTTTCAAATGTATCTCTGATGAAAACCCACGACATCACTGTTACACTCACCGAAGCACAACATGAATTGGTGAATGATTTGCTTCTTCATGCCATGGAATCGTATCAACTAATGGCACCTTATGATGCTGGAATGGATGATCTTCCACTGGATAATGAAATTGTTCAGAGGTACACTATGATTGAGAACATGCGTGAAATGTTTCTTGAACTTTGGAAGGAAAGATTTGAGATAGATACAGTGCAGCAATCGGAGGAATTAAATGACGAAAACGGAAGTGAACATTGAATTGAACGTGCATGAGATTGGAGTGTTATTGTCTGCACTAAATTTACTTGATGGTAGTGATGAATTCAAGATTGAAAGATCTTGCGGCAGTGCAAGAGCAATCAAAGATCGACTTGTCAGTGTGTATAATACACTGGACACAACATCACTTAATCTAAAGAATGAATCCTATTGCGAACCTTCATTTTAAAGAACACATGAATGAAAAGATGAGTTGGATCACGAATACCAACGTTCCAGTAACTCCACAAACCAATCCAAAATTGTGGTATACATGGTATAATATTCTACAGGAGGATGCACCCGAATTAGTGGACGAATTCATTGAAAATACGGCATCAAAAATGGAATTGACTTATGACTACATGATTGAAGAATTCCTATGAATGAACAAACAAAACTTATTCTTGCACTTCAGCAGGTAGAAAATCTTTCAAAACTATTTGAAGGAAATCCCTACGAAGAATTCTTAAACTTTAAACTTACCAACATCTATTATGAACTCCAACGGCAAATTTCTCTACATTCTTGATTATTGGGTGCCATTTCCATCTTCTGAGTATGGTGGATTGATTACACTCATTGCAGAAAATGATCAGGAAGCATTTGATCTTCTTTCGAATGAAGAACAATTTGATGATCGTTATGGGCACTTGATGATGGAACGTATCATCAATGCAACTAAACTGAGGTTGGCGGATGATTATGAATCTGGTATAATTGATGCATTTACGACATAATCAAATGGAAACACCACTTTATCGTATCGAAGAAGAAGGAACCAATGGTTGGTTCACTGTTGAAAATTATTCAAATTTGACCAAAGAAAGAGCAAGTCAAATTTTGAATGAACTATTTCGTGAGGGATATAATCCTTCACGAATTCGTGTTGTTCGTGAAGAATGAAATGTACAAACCCCAGGTTGATGATTATGTGAAATGGAATAGTGAGTATACACCTATCGAAGGATGGGTGTATTTTGTTGATAATGAATATATTACGATCGAAGTTGGGGTCAAGGATAAACCAGATGATTTAGTTCATTTTCATAAGAAAACCCATTGTTGTGTTCTTTGCTTTCATCAAAACTGGCATGAACTGGAATACGTAAAAAACAGAAGAAATGATCAATTACTACAAGAAGATACTATTTCCGATACATTTGTTTCAGGCAAATATTCGTGAAAATCCACTGATTCAATCCGATATTCTACAATCGATTCAGACTCTTTATACAAAAAAGAATCTTGAAATCCCAGAAGGTTGGTTGACGGATAATATGTTCACGACTTTTAATAAAGATCAAATCAATTCGCATTTGTTCAATAAAGAATCAAAGATTGTTCAATACTATTATCAATATGTGAGAAAGTTCTTTGATGAACCAGTTGAATTTGAAATTGATGATATTTGGTTGAATGTTTATTCAAATGGTGAGTATCAGGAAGAGCACACACATTTGACTCCTGATATCTTCATGCCACGATCACATTTCTCTTGTATTCATTATTTGAAGTTTGATCCTGATGTTCATGTGCCCGTGACATTTGTGGATCCAATTGCGACAATGCGATATAATACATTGGAAATGAAATCAAATCGTTATTCAGATCGATGGTCTCCTAGGATTAGTGAAGGTGATTTGATTATGTTTCCTCCTTATCTGGGACATTTTGTAAGTAAATCAGAACCAACACCAGATAATCCAAGAATATCAATCGCATTTAATATTCGAATTCATAAGTATGGGGATCAAGGGAAAGATGGAAATTAATTTTGATGATTCATTCTTAGAAGATCGTGAATTCAAGATTGCTCATGATTATTGTCTAAATGCACCATACCGTTATGGTGAGAGTGATAATGGTGATGGTATTGTGACTGGTATGGTACATGAAATACCAGAGACAGAATTTGTGTATAAGTTATTTCGAAAGAAGTTAATGGACAAGTGCCCATTTCTTTCGAAGATGAAGTTGTATCGAACGTATGTGAACTGTTTTTCACCAAATGAGAATCCATATTTTCATACTGATGGGGAAGGAATCACATTTTTGTATTATGTCAATGATCAATGGGATATTCAAGATGGTGGAGAAACGCAGTTTTATGTGGATGGCAATATCTATGGCATTACACCAGTTCCAAATCGATTAGTCATGTTCCATGGTATGATACCACACCGTGCCACATCATTTCGTTATGGTCATCGATTTACAATTGCAATTAAGTATGCACCACAATAAATAACAAAAAAGTCTCCATATTCATGGCAGTTAATATTACCAAGACGGAAAAGTTTACGAATCCGACAAGTTCAATTTCTTTTTCACAAATTCGTTCAGAATTCGGTGGCAATCCGACTAATGTACGTGCCGCAACTTATAGAAGAAATACATCTGATCAGGTTGATTGGAACGGTGAGAATGCGACATCAATATCACCTAAAATTCCCGATGCCGTAGAGAACGAAGATGTATCATCAGATAATAATTGGTCTGTTAATTCATTAAGAAATACCATTACTGATTATGTCGTCACGCAATCAGGAACCAATGAAGAATTATCTTATACCAGTAATGATACATCAACATGGAATGGTAATTTAAGTCGTAATGTTTTAAAGAAGTTTGATGTGACTGGAACGGTTTATGCAAATGAATCTTCCAAGGATGCACTGTCATTCAGTGGGAACTTGTATAACCTAGAGATTGAGATTGATGAAAACGGAGAGATTTTAGGTGAAGGTGGAGCATCTGGTGGTGGCAATGGTGGAGATGCCTTATATGTGAACAATACCTATACGAAGTCTGATGTAGAGATTAGATCTTATGGTAAGATCTATTCTGGTGGTGGAGGTGGATCATCTGGAAATCCTGGTAATTCTGGAAGTAGTCTTAATTGCAGTTCTACAAATAATTTTAATGTCAATGTCAATGTTGATCCAGGTCGTTATTTGAACAATGTAAGACCAGGATTTCAGTGTCGTTCTGCAAGATCTGGTGCAATATGGTTACGGGCAAATCAGAACAGTGTGAGAAATCGTTGTCGTGGTGGTGGTGCAAGAAGAGGAGGAAGTTCGACAACCGTATATCGTGGTGCAGGTAATGCAGGATATCAGTGTTCACCAGCCTGGAACATTTTATGTCAAGAGACCAATAATTATACTCTTTCAGGAGGACCAGGAGGAAGTGGTGGTGCAGGAGGACCAGGAAGAGGATTTAGTAATCAGAACAGTTCATTAGCAGGAAGTGCAGGAAATCCAGGAGGAAGGAATTCATGTAGTGGTGGATCATCAACTGGAAACTCTGGTAATCCTGGAACTGATGGTGGTGACTGGGGACAATCAATTGTCGGTGGAGGAACTGCAGGAAAAGCAATTCAAAAGAAAAATGCCAGAGTCGAGTATTATACGGAGAACACACTCAAGGGATCGATCCAGAATATATAAAAAAACAGGATTATGTGTTATGATGTTTAATGAATTAGTTTTTAAGTTTCTAGATGAATTTTTCTTAAATGAGGCAAAAGGAACAGAGTTTCATGCCTCTACAAATTGTCAAAATGAAAGGTGGAGTATTTGTCAAGGTTGCGAACACTTTGATGAACCAGAAGAGGGATGTAAGTATTGTGGATGTTATTTGCCTCATAAGATCAAGGATCCTTTCGGTGATTGTCCATTGGATAAGTGGATTTCTAATGATGAAGAATGGAAGAACAAACACTATGAACAACTCAAGGCAATTATTGTAGAAAAGTATCCAGAGTATCAAAGTATTATAGAACAACATGAAGGAATCAATTGAACTAAAGGGACGGTATTCTGATTTTATTGGTGAATACTCTTGTTCTTTATCTACAGAGTTTTGTAATGAGATCATCCGTGCATTTGATTATTATCAGGATATTGATGCGGTTTATTGTGAGGATACACAGTTTGAGAATAGTAATGCAGGAAGATTTGATTGGGCATTAGATCTGTATGATATGAGTCCTATTATGGAGGGTAATCCAGCAAGACATTTGAATGAGGTACTGTTTGAATGTTTAGAGGAGTATACCAGAGTCTTTGGGCATTTAAAGACTGTGCCATTTTATTCCCTGGCACAAAAGGTACAAAAGACTCCTGCTGGTGGTGGTTATCATGTCTGGCATGATGAGAACAGTGGATTAGAACATTCAAAGAGATCATTGGTATGGATGGTGTATTTGAATGATGATTATGAAGGAGGAGAGACTGAGTATTTGTATTATAAGAGAAGGATACAACCAGAACGTGGAAAGTTGTTAATCTGGCCAGCAGGTATGACTCATGCACATCGTGGTGGATTAGTTTTAAAGGGTAATAAGTATGTTGTAACTGGATGGTTTTATCTACAATGAAAGAAGAATTCCCAAGTCTCCCAGAACAAGGTAAGAATCTGGCAAAGTTTACATTTGAGGTGGTGAAAAGTGTAATTGATATCTCACCTTCTCCAGTGTTGTTATCAGAAGAGGAACAACAGAAAAGATTGGATATTTGTAAGAAGTGTGAGTATTATTCACCACGACATCAAAGGTGTAAACAGTGTGGATGTTATATGAAACATAAGGTTAGGTTCGGTGCATCAACGTGTCCGATACAGAAGTGGTAATTAGACATATTTCCAAATATAACCATGCCAAGTCTTACGTCCATTGCTTTTAAGTGCCTTATACAAACCAGATCCTTTTACATTACCAACTGCTCTTATTGCATCTGCACATGATTCGAAATAGTATTCTTGCCATGTTTTCTTATTGATTGCTACAACTCTTCTTTTACCAGATTTCTTATCAATCATTTTCCATCTATGTCCATATGCAATAATACCTTTCCTTGATGCAGAAAGTATATTACTGTTGTTTTTTCTATTACCAGTTAGTTCTTCTGCCGCATCCATTGCACTATCCCAATATCTTTCTTCTCCTGTTTCTAAATTCCAACCCATAAGTTTAATACCAATACCTTTACCAGTACCTCTATACTCTGGATTCTGAAAACCAATTAGTTTCTTTGGTTTCTTAGGTTCTTCTATTATAGGAGTTTCTTCTACCTCAGTATCAATGTCAATACCATTTAATTCTTTAATGTAGTATTGTTTCTTCTCTTCAAACTCTGATTCATTACAATCACATATTTCTCTGTGCATAAAATTATGATTTTTATGCTTTCTCATCTCTTTATGGATGAGTAATGGACTCATACGCATTGCCTGATCAATGTGATGTTTCCATATCTTATTGATTGGTAGTGTGGTTGCACCAATATATTTTGTTCCGTCTGTTCTGTTGATGAGTTGGTAGATGATACCCATTGTATCAATTTGTTATTGTGAATTATCTTTTATGTATAATAGGGTCTGTCTATTGTATAATGTATTATCATATTTCGGTTTCTGAGAGAGAACATAAATAATGGAATTTTTTATTGATTCTCAATTGCAATTTTTATTGAGAATAGACCTCTCTAGAACCTCTCTAGAACCTTATGATAAACCTCTCATAAACCTCTGAGATCTTGTGTTTATATCTCTTATAAACCTCTCTAGAACCTTATGATAAACCTCTCATAAACCTTATAGAAACCTCTGAGGTCTTGTGAGTTTGGCCTGCAAGCTACCACACAAGACCCAAAAAGTCAAGCACCCGACGAAAAAGTTCACAAACCCACACAAAATTTGACATAAGGCATATATATAATATCATGATGAATCTCGACGAGACTCATAAGGATTCTTATGGTTGACATCTCGACGAGATATCAGTACAATATAAGAGCATCATACACAATCTCGACGAGAACCATGTACGACGATTACGATCTCGACTATACATATAGCAACGAGTTTTATACATATGATCTCGATGAGGTTGTGGAACATCATATGCAATCACGAGATATACAACAAGATGCATATGAGATGGATGATGATTATGCACGAGATTCATGTGATTACAATGATCTTGCATACAGGCATTATGCATGATAGAATACGCACACACTGCACGAGATTCTCATGTACGCACATGCACACAAACGTATTGTAAGTGTAACACTGGACATTGAGTGTTATGATGATCTAGAGTTGGAAGATATCAATTGGAATGATATCCTAGATCTTGAGGGAGATGAAAAGGTCAATGTTACCATAAAGGAGATGGCAGACATCTATTGATTCTCAATAAGACCGTTGTTATTGAGAATGATGTGCCACTTTCTGAACTGTCTACTGGGTATTGACACTGCTGCTCCCTCGTCTTATATTTGGCACAAGTTCAAACCACACCCATGAACGACTTCGACACCATTGACACTGATCTCTGGCATGAGATCATGGACATGCCTGGTGAGATCTTTGACATTCCCGAAATGCAGGATCATGTGCTAGACTTCAACCAAGCACTCAACTCCGATGAGGACTTCTGATGCAATTCCAAGTCACCTACATTGATTTTGATTTCAGTTCTGATGATCCTACCTGGGGTGATGTAGATCCTGATTATCAAAAGGAAGTCACAGAGGAAACCATTGGTCAAATCTGGGAGGCAGACGATGAGGATGATCTAATTGAAGAGATCACATGTGCATCAGGTTGGTGCATCAATTCCATTGACTATCGTATCATTCTCAACTGAAATCACTAACATGACCAACGAGCAACTTGCCCAATTCAAGTCTAACTATGCCGAGATGATTATCGAAGGCATGGATTACAAAACCATGGAAGCAATGGTCTACGATGTTATCATGGAATCGTTTGAACTTTTCACCGAAGATGAGATGAAAGAGGAAGTTTTGAACCATTACGATGAGGAGATCCTGGCAGGTGTTATCGGTGGAAATCTGTAGACAGTTGGACTAGTGGCACAAGGCACTTGACACTCTCCACCATCTGTCCTATATTAAGCACAGTTCAAACCACACCCATGAACGACACCATCATCGACTTCCGCAACGAAGCAATGCGTTTCATTGACGAAGGTCACGATCCCCGTCACATGCTGCTATGCTGTCTCAAGTACATGTCGCAGGATGACGTGGAGGACATGCTCAAGATGAATGAGTACATGAATCCTCCCGAACTTGACGAAGAGGATGACAGTTGGTACACTGACCCCAACAGCAAGGCATCCTACCACCACTACTGATAGACTAAGTGGGGGTGAAGCATCCCACTCAAAACACTTCACTTTTCCTTTATCCCTTTTTTCATTATGCAATTCGCAATCACTGGTTCCTCTGCTATTGAGAACATCTCTGTGGCAGACAACATCGCAACCATCACCTTCACTGGTGGTCGTTCCTACGATTACACTGTGAACGATGTCACTGCTTTTGTGACTTCCCTGGGTGATGTGATGACCAAGCAGGATTCTGTTGGTCGTTTCGTGAACAATGCTATCAAGACTGAAACCCTTCAAAAGGTTGCTGCCTGATAGAATCTAGTCGAGATGGGACAGTTCTCGTACTGTCCCTCTCAGGTCTCGACTAGATCATCCAAACCATTACAATGAATCTAGTCGAGACCACACAAACAATGAACACAATCAAAGTTAAACCAATCTCGTCGAAAGCAAAGAACAGATTTGCAAACCTCATGAACAAAAACGAGATTTGCATCATCGAACAACACCGAGATGGTATGATGTTCCTCACATCACAAAACAAGAGGAATCACTTCTGGGTTAGGGTTGACAACGATCCCCACTGGATGCTACACTGATCATAAGAGGGAAGAGGTTTGCCCTCTCTTGCGTAAAGTTACCTTGCGAGTCCTGTAATCCATAAGTATAGCATAGTGGGTTGGTGAGTTAGGGTCTGGGGTGGTGCCCAGACCCTTTTTCTTAGCACATCGTAATAATTATTTTTTAACAGGAGCAGTGTCGATGTATTGTCGTCTGCAGGGATACCCCTCCCCTCTTCTGGTTTCATGTATTGTAGAGGGTTCTAGGTGCTTGTGAGAGGGTTCTGTGCCAGTTCTAGAGGTGGCACAAGGGTGGTTGTGGTGCTTGGTCCCTGGGGTCCATCATTCCGTCAACGGCACACCACTGCCGACCCACACCAACCACACCATGAACACCCCGTTCTTTAACCCTTCCCTCGATCAAGATCTTAATGCCGAACAGATCGCAAATCTTGATCGTATCTGTCAAGAAGTCACCTCCAAGTTCTTTAATCAGCATTATACTGAGGTGATCATGAACACTCTAAAGTATTGCCGTGGTCGCAATCGTCACACCACAGACTTTAGAGGTTTCAATTCTGTCTATTTTACAATCAAACGGTTCTGCAATTATGAGGATTATGTAACCTTCCGCAAGTATCTGCAAACCCTAAGTGCAGTGTATCGGTGGCACTTTGCATCCTTCCAACACTATTGTTACCGCAATTCTTTGCACGAACGCATCAAACTGGAAACGCATTGTGAGCACTGTGGTTCACTCTCTAAAGCACTGATTGATCGGTTGATTGAAGCAAACCTGTGGACGGTCTGAGAACTGTCCACTGGGGCAGGTGAATCGGTCGATCCTGCCCCATAATTACCTCAGTCGCAACCAACCACGATGCGAGTCACCTTCAACCCCAGCAGCAGCAACACCCAACTGGGTCCGATTCCTGCCAGCACCACCGAACCTAAGTCCTGCCCTTCCACCTGCCCACTCAAAGAGGTTTGCTATGCTAAGTTTCACTTTCAAGGTGCAAACTGGAGAAAAGTATCTGAAAAGGGCATGGAATGGGGTGAGTTCTTATCCAAAGTCCGCAGAATTGCCCCAGGTGCTATTTGGAGGCACAATGTCTCAGGTGATCTTCCTGCAGACGCGGAGGGTAACATTAACCTCGAAGATCTTCGGGCACTATTGGTGGCAAACCGTAGACGCAAAGGTTACACCTACACCCATCACCTTTTGAATGATCACAACCTTGAAATTATCAAAGAAGCAAACAAAAACGGATTCACTATTTCCGCATCTTGTGAATCTGTGGATGTGGCAGATTCTGTTATGACAAAGCACGGAATCCCTGCTGTTGCTGTTGTTCCCTCCACAGAATCCCGTCGATTCTTTACAACAACCAACGGTCGCAAGGTTGTAGTTTGCCCTGCTAAAATTCATGACAATGTTAACTGTGCAACTTGCGGTATTTGTGCTAACCCCGACCGTACCTTTATTGTTGCTTTTCCTGCACACGGTACGGCAAAGAAAAAGACCGATGCCATTGTGACGGTCTGAGAGGTGGCACACGGGGGGCAGGCAACCTGCTCCCTTGGTGCTTATACTGTAGGAGTCAACCACACAGACACCATGTTCACCTCCATCACCGACCGCAAGTCCTTCGGGGCAACCTATCAGTGGGCAGTGCTCAGCACCCTCCCTATGGACTCTGACAAGTCCCGTCACGGTCTTGGACCTTCTGAGGTTAATCAGGCACTGGGGATGCCCAAAGAAGCACGGACAACAGTCTCCCTGCTGCTCAAAGAGATGGCAAAGAAGGGACTGGTCGTGCGTTACGAATACCGTCTGGGTCGTCGCATTGTATCATACAAAAGGGTGATGCCCCTCCGCAAACGGGAGCACCTCGCACGATTCCTGGGAGTGTGACAATCCGTTAAGATGCACAACGGGCACCCTGCGGTGCCCTCTCCACCCTCTATACTTTAAGAGTCAACCACAGGGAGAACCCCAATGACCAACCCCACCACCGCCACCATCGACGTTCCCGCACTGCGGGAATTCATCCAGGAGAACCCTGGTTGCGATTGGGAGGATGCCTGCGACTGGGTTGAGCAGGTATCTGGTCAGACCGTTCCCGACCACCAATGGGGAACCATTGAGGAGGTTTGGGAGGAGGAGTCCAAGAACTGGGAACCGACCGATGATGAGATGATGAGTGCCTTCGGCACCAAGTGGCACGACGGTCTCTGATCCTAGCACACTGGGGGGCACCTGCCCCCTTTTTTTAATGTTTTGTAACTGGGCATAGGTTCTACCTCCATCCTAGCACGCCAGGGGGTAGGGGGGGGGAACCTGTAACAAAACGTCACTGACACTGGGCTCTACCCCAATCCTAGCACTTTTTTAACCCCACCGTCAACCCCTTGTCACAAAACGTCACTGACAGTAAGTTCTACCTCCATCCTAGCACATCCCCCTCGCCCCCCCCCAAACAGTAGACAGTTTGATTAGTGGCACAATGCGGTTTAGACCGACCTCCTCCTCTCTCCCCCCCCGACTAATCCGTGCTACAATTAACGCAGTTCACCACCACCCCATGGAAACCTTCCTGACACCCGATGAGATCCTGCAACTGGTCACCACTGGTGTTTGCACCCTGACCGATGACCTTATGATCAGGATGACAGAATCCTATGAGGATTCTGAATGGTACAATGATCCTAACAACGTGATGAGTAAGCATCACTATTAAACTCGACGATATAAACTCGACGAGATGCGTGCATCATAAAACATACATCTCGTCGAGACATATCATATAACATATAACATATAACATATAAAAGATTCTACCTTCAATCTAGCACACCACAAGACCCACACGTAAGCATCATGTGACACTAAAAAACTGGCACAAGGGGCACCTGATGATCCCCACCTATGCCCTACACTTAACGAGTCGTCAACCACAAGACCTTGAAAAACTCCACCCCATTCTTTCTAGGTGTTTTTCTCACCTCTCTAGGTTTCATTGCCTGCCAGCACGTTCTAAACAAAGAGGCAAAATTACGTTGCCTTGAAACTCAAATTAACCACAAGATTGTGGAAGGTAGAACATTCCTAGGTGACACAACGATGTGTGTTCACAATGCCGAGATCACACTGCCTGTTGTATCCTATCGGTGACACCTAAGGGGATTCTCCCCTTTCTAGGGGGATTGTGTCGTTTTGTGTCTGTGGTTGGATTGCAGACACAATCCCCCCATAAAGGGGAGATCTATGGTAATGTATGGGAGTCGTCAACCACAGACACCTCATGACCTACCGACCGATTCGCAGACATGCAACTGCGGAGGACTTTCAACAGTGGGAGGACCGTGCCAAGAGCATGACCGATTCTGAACTCTGGTATGCTGCCAGGGACTGCCGTAAGGTGGAGGAACTCTGGAGGGGTCACGACCCCATGGTTGAGGGGTTCTACAGTGATCAGGCAGCAACCTATGGCACCGAACTTCGGAGACGTGCCAATCGGTAGGGTGTCCACTTGGGGGGTTTTCAGATCGACCCCCCCTCCTGTAGAATTCAGAAGTCAACCACAGACACCCCATGACCTTCCCCACCTTCCCTGAGATCCTCTGGAATTGCACCGACCCTGCCAATGGCACGATCCGTTGGTCCACTGCTTGCCAAGCAGCAAAGGATCACGGTCTATGGGATGACTTCCGCACAGACTATGGAACCACTGCCCACTTCGGACCCGTAGACACGGGGGAGTTCCTGGTCTGGTTAGGTTACTGAATGTAACGATCGGGCATCCGACTCACGGGTGCCCTTCCCTCTCCTGTAGAATTCAGAAGTCAACCACAGACACCCCCATGAAGATCACTCTCGACCTGACCCCCACGCAACTGGTCATGCTGCAGGATGCGGTCTCCTACCGTTACCACCAGTTGGAGTCGGTAGCAAACAATCAGGAAATCTATCCTGATCAGTCCCCTGACAATCCCATTCGAGTCACTGCACTTCGGGACATCCACATTCTGTTAGATCAGTATTGAGATTGTGGGGAGTTACTAACACTAACTCCCCCATTCGTTCGTTATCAGCAGTTCGTTCGTTTTTATGCCCCCCCGTATATAAAATCAATGGGTCCCCATAAGCTATAAACGACCCAAAGCGACCTTTAAATATAAAACTCAATGTTTTTTTCACAGTCCACAAAAAATTTTCAGAATATAAAAAAGTGTTCATAAGGATCAAAATTACTATATAAAATCAATGACAAATTTCAAAGGTATGCAAAAAAATCCGCAAGAAAATTTTACGACTGTAGAGATCGATCCAGTAACTGGGGAGTATTATGTAACGATACCTCAATGGATTCTCGATGAATATGGGTGGTACGAGGGCACAGAAGTAAACATGGAAGTTGAGGGAGACTGTATAGTGATTACCGAAATCAAGAAAGATTGACAGTGTATAGATAGAGTGTTATGATACTGAAGTAATCAAATTCTATTATGGCTAAAGGATTTACCGTAAAAGCAAATGCACCCAAACCATCTGAGAGCACTCAAGAATGGGACTATGAAAAAGCAAAGGAAATGGTAAGAGGCAAGTCCATTGTCTTTTGTTTACCAGGTAGAGGAGTTTCTTATACATATCTCAAAAATTTTGTACAACTTTGTTTTGATTTGGTACAGGCAGGAGCAAGTATTCAGATCTCGCAAGATTATTCATCAATGGTAAATTTTGCAAGATGCAAATGTCTAGGTGCGAATGTACTGCGAGGACCCGATCAAATTCCCTGGGATGGAAAGTTGCAGTATGATTATCAATTATGGATTGATAGTGATATCGTTTTCAATACAGAGAAGTTCTTCCAATTGGTATTGATGGATCAAGACATTGCCAGTGGATGGTATTGTACCGAAGATGGTCGCACGACAAGTGTTGCACACTGGATGGAAGAGGATGATTTCCGCAATAATGGTGGTGTAATGAACCACGAAACACTTGAGAGTATTTCAAAACGTCGCAAACCATTCACGGTTGATTATGCAGGATTTGGATGGCTTCTGATTAAGCACGGAGTCTTTGAGCATTCTGAGATGAAGTATCCATGGTTTGCACCTAAGATGCAAGTGTTTGAAAGTGGGGAAGTACAAGATATGTGTGGAGAAGATGTAAGTTTCTGTCTCGATGCAAAGGAAGCAGGATTTGAGATTTGGTGTGATCCTCGCATCCGCGTTGGTCACGAGAAGACTCGTGTGATTTGATGTCAATGACAAAGTATACAATTCTCCATAAGGGAAAAGTTCTTTATAAAGGATTGACTGAGGAGGAATACTTTGATATTATGGAGGACCTGTCGGTAGAGTTTTATCAGACAGGTTCTCCAAGACCTCAAGATCTTGAAACAAAAATGTATGAATTCTAAGGAGTATTATGGCAGTTCGTTCTAAAGTTGGTCTAGTAAAAGATGGGTGGACTCCTGGGAAACCCAAAAATACTCGTCAGGGAAGAGGTAAGCATACTAAGTATGCCGCTACGTCTCGTAATGGAAAGCGTAAGATGTATAGAGGACAAGGTAAAGGATAATGGCACGTTGGATACATAAAAACGGGAAGTCAAGACCCGACAAACGATGTAAAGGTATTTTGACACCCAAAAAGTGTGCCAAACGTAAAAAGAAAAAATGAGTTGTTTAATCACCAATCTACCATCACAAGAAGTATGGGTTCGTAAAGAATATCTTACTGATCATCAAAATGGGCATGGTGAATTTGTAAAAGGCGTCTGGGTATCGGTAAAGTCGATTCCTGGACGTGCTTTTTATTTTGAGACTTATTTGCCAGAATATGCAGCAATGTACGATAAACTGCCAATTAGTGCGTTTTTATCTCGTCCCGAACTACCTGATCCTGATATGAATCTTCCAAATTTACAATTTTGGAACTGTATGGATTACGGTGTAGTCAGTATTGATAAGAAATTCATTGGAAGCATGGATTTTGAATGTTATACGAGAGACCATGGTATTGTGAAGGGCACTTATGTTTGTACAATTGATAACTATCATCATGATCCAGACTATGTTGACTGGGCAACCAGTGAAAATCCTGCCGAACACAAGTCCCATAACCTTATTGAACTCAATAATGGACAATATGCACTCTATCCGAACAACAGACTACGTATTTTTGACAATAGTTTAACACCTGCGGAACCAAAAATGCCCGATTTTAAGGTTTCGACTCAATATTACCAAGTAGAATGTGGTTATGATCGTCTTGGAATGGGAAATGAGGATGAATATCACTGGAAAACTGCTCAAGAGCGTAAAATAAATACAGATAAGGGATAGCAACCCCTCTAAAAGTTCTGATTTCACAGTAAATCAGGAGCTACAATGGGTAATTCACCGGAAGAAAAATCAAAAAGAGTGCTAACAGAAGTTATGCACGACATCGCACCACGTCATGACTTCACAAAACAGTCAGAATTGCATAAAAAAATTCGTAATGACGAAGACTATGACGATTGGGAGTATGGAACTGAACCAATTTATGGATAGGGGTATAAATAAAGTCAGAAAACTCTAGTCAAAATGGCAATTCGGAGGATATCTAGAGCATTTAAAGATATTAGTTTATCATTTGAACCACATCCTATTACAAAAGATCTACCAGTCTTGAAAAATGAGGCTGCTATTCGTAGGTCTGTGAGAAATATTGTTCAGACAATCCCTACCGAAAAATTTTTTAATTCGTTATTTGGATCTGATGTAAGAAGAAGTTTATTTGAATTTGTCGATTTTGGTACTGCATCAGTAATTAGTGATCAAATTCAAACATCAATTGAAAATTTTGAGCCAAGAATAGACAATTTACAGGTTGAAGTATTTCCTAGACCAGATCATAATGAATTTGAAGTAACTGTTATATTTGATATTATTGGACAAGAGTTTCCGACACAAGAATATTCATTCCTATTAGAGGCAACAAGATAATATGCCTTTTACAAAGTTTACAAATCTGGATTTTGATCAGATAAAAGAATCAATTAAAGACTATCTTCGTGCAAATTCTGATTTTACGGGATTTGATTTTGAAGGTTCTAATTTTTCTGTATTAATTGACACATTAGCATATAACACTTATATTACGGCATTTAATTCAAACATGATCGTAAATGAATCCTTTTTGGATTCTGCCACTCTTCGTGAAAATGTCGTTTCTCTTGCTAGAAATATTGGATATGTTCCAAAATCCAGAAATTCTTCGAAGGCAACCATTTCTTTTACAGTAGATGCATATGGAACATCTACACCTACAATGATTTTGAAAAAGGGTTTAGTATGTGTGGGGGATGTTAGTAATACATCTTATGTATTTTCCATTCTAGAGGATGTACAGGCATCTACAGAAGATATTAGCTTTGATAGTGGAGGTAATACTATCAATGCAAGAAGAGCAGTATTTAATAATATAGAAATTAATCAAGGAACGTTTTTAACTAAGCAGTTTGTTTTTGATGGATCACTTGATCAAAGATTTATTTTAAATAATTCATACATTGATACATCATCAATAAAAGTTTATGTCAAAAAGGAGAACGAAGTTGGTTTAGGTATAGAATATAAGTTAGTAGATGATATTATTAATGTAGATGGAAATTCGTTAATTTATTTAATACAAGAAGTTCAAGATGAAAAATATGAACTTTTATTTGGTGACGGTTTAATTGGTAGGAAATTACAGTCTGGGGAAATTATAACAGTAAATTACATTACTACGGAAGGAAAAAATGGTAATGGGGCATCTTTATTTTCTTTCTCTGGAGTAATAACTGACGATAATGAAAGTTTTCTTACTACTCAACCATTTACGGTAACGACAGAATCCTCCTCTAAAAATGGATCTGACATTGAAACATTGGAATCAATTAAATACTATGCTCCAAGAATTTATGCCGCTCAAAACAGAGCAGTTACTGGACGTGATTATGAAGCAGTCATCAAAAAAATATATCCAGATACAGAATCGGTATCAATTGTTGGTGGAGAAGAACTAGATCCTCCAGAATTTGGAACTGTTCAAATATCGATTAAACCAAAGAATGGAAATTTTGTTTCTGATTTCAATAAATCAAGAATATTGTCACAATTAAAACAATATTCTATCTCTGGAATTAACCAAAAAATTGTCGATCTCAAAATTCTTTATGTTGAATTAGAATCTTATATTTACTATGATGATTCCAAAGTAACGACAGCAAAAGATTTGAAATCAAAGGTATCAAATTCGTTAACAAACTATGCAAATTCATTAGATGTTAATAGATTTGGGGGAAGATTTAGATACAGCAAATTATTAAGAACTATAGACAGTACAGATAGTGCAATAACATCAAACATTACACGAATAAAAATAAGAAGGAATTTAGTTGCATTACTAAATCAATTTGCTCAATATGAACTTTGCTTTGGAAATCAATTCCATGTAAATAAGAATGGATTTAATATTAAATCTACTGGATTTAAAATTGCAGAAGAATCAGACACTGTTTATTTGACAGATGTTCCAAATTCGGACTTAAAAACAGGAACATTATCTGTAGTTAAAAATTTAAGTGATGGTTCAGTAAGAGTCGTTTCAAAATCTGCTGGAATTGTAGATTATGTAAAGGGAGAAATTAATTTATCGACGATTAATATCGTATCAACATCAAAACCAAACAACATTATTGAAATTCAAGCATTTCCAGAATCCAATGATGTTGTTGGTCTAAAAGATCTTTATTTAAATTTAGATATCTCCAAAAGCAAAATAAATATGATAAAGGATATTATTTCTTCTGGTGATGAAATTTCTGGAACAGTATTTACCAGAGATTATTACACGTCAAGTTATTCAAACGGAAATTTAATTAGAGAGTAATATGATACAAACTGGATTTGAATCTAGAGTAAAGATTCAAGATATTATTACCAATCAATTACCAGATTTTATTTTGGATGAAAGTCCAAAAACAGTTGATTTTTTAAAACAATACTATATCTCCCAAGAATATCAGGGTGGTCCAATTGATATTGCAGAAAATCTTGATCAATATATTAAATTAGACAATTTAACTCCAGAAGTAGTAGTAGGTAGTACAACTCTTGTTTCTGCAATTGATTCTAATGATGATATAATTAATGTTTCCAGCACTAAAGGATTTCCCAATCAATATGGACTATTAAAAATTGATGATGAAATCATCAGCTATACTGGATTAACAACAAATACTTTTACAGGTTGCATTCGTGGATTTAGTGGAATTACAAGTTATCATTCAGATTTAAATCAAGAAGAATTAGTATTCACACAATCCGTATCTGCAGGACATGATGCTAATTCGAAAATTCAAAATTTAAGTTCATTATTTTTAAAAGAATTTTATAAAAAATTAAAATATACTTTTGCTCCAGGTTTTGAAGAAAGAGTCTTTGATTCAAATTTAAATGTTGGCAATTTTATTAAAGAAGCAAGATCTTTCTATGAGTCCAAAGGAACTGATGAATCATTTAGAATTTTATTTAATGTTTTGTATGGAGAAACTCCAAAAATAATCAATTTAGAGGAGCAATTAATAAAACCTTCCGATGCGGAATTTATTAGAAGGGACATTGTAATTTCTGAGGCAATATCTGGAGATCCTTTAAAATTAGTTGGTCAAACTATATTTAAAACCAATGATACTTCTACAAAAGCATCAATATCCTCAGTAGAACCTTTTACAAGAAAAGGAATTCAATATTTTAAAATATCTTTATTTGTTGGATATGAGGATAATACTTCTATTGAAGGTACTTTTACAATTACTCCAAGTACAAAATGCTTGGAAACTGTGGAAGTGGATTCATCTATCATTTCAGTAGATTCAACTATTGGTTTTGGTAAGAGTGGCACAATTAGATCTGGAAATAATCTAATATCTTATACTGATAAGAGTATTAATCAGTTTTTAAATTGCTCTGGAGTAATAGAGCAAATTTTACCAACAGACAATATTATTTCATCAACAGAGACATATTTTGGATATGAGGATGGTGATCTGTCCAAGAAAGTTGAGTTGCGGTTAACGGGAGTATTATCCAACTTTGTTCAAAAATCGGAATTTGTTTCTGTTGATGAGGGACAAATTTTAACAGTAAAACATCTTGGTGATAATATTAAAAATCCAGAGCAAAACAAAACATATAAAGAAATTTTTGCAAATTCTTGGATTTATAACACTAGTTCTTCTATTCAAATCGAATCGATATCTGGATCTACTGTTGTTTTAAGAACAACTGTTGATAGATCGCAATTAAAAAAAGGAGATTCGATAGAAATTATTGATAATTCTACAAATCAAGTTGTATATCCAACACTTATTACAGATATACCATATGTTGATACTGAAATTTCTGTAAATTCTACGACAATATCATTGTCAAATTTTAATTTTGTTTCAAATTCGGAAAAAACGTACTCTTTAAGAAGAAAATTAAACAAGTCTAAGAGCACCTTAGTTCCTTTTAGATATGGAAATAATACTGTAATTTCGGATGTTCAAAATTTATATACTGATGGAAACTATGCTTACGTAGCTTCCAACTCACTTCCATCATATGGAAATGGATTTACTAATTTTTATAATTATGAATTAACAAAATCTTTAAATCAAGCAAATATTGCTCCAGGATCTGGTAGTTTAATTGATCAAGATCCATCAACAAATTTATATACAACAATTTCTTTTGATAATCCTGTTCCATTTATGACAGGAGAAAGAATTTTTTATGAACCTGCCTCTAGTCCATTAGTAGGATTGGAGACTGGTTCATACTATGTGGAAGTATTATCAAATCCAAAAAATATAAAATTATATACTTCTTCCTCATTTGTAGGCGATAGTGATAATTCTTTAAGATTTTCTTCTCCAATTTCCGGAATTGGTGTACATAAATTTACCCTTTATTCCCAAAAATCCCAACAAATTAATTCTTCAAAAATATTAAAGAAATTTTCTTTATCTCCAAATATTAAGAGTGGAGTTTCTGAAAAAACTATTCCAGGATCAACTGGAATGCTAATCAATGGAGTTGAAATTTATAACTACAAGACATATGATAAAATTTATTATGGTCCAATTGAGTCTCTACAAGTACTTAATGGCGGAAAAGGATATGACGTAATTAATCCACCAAAAATAGAAGTATCATCCAGTTCTGGAACTACTGCTCTGATTCAACCTGTTTTATCCGGAACAATAACCGATATATTCGTTGATTCTCAGAATTTTAATATAGATCAAGTTCTGTCATTGAATGTAACTGGAGGAAATGTTGTTGGAGGAAAATTTGAACCAGTTTTGGTGAGGAGAAGAAGGGAAGTTCTTTTTGATGGAAGACCAACTAGTAATGGTGGTGGCATAAGCACAACAACTTCACAACTGACATTTTTGTCTGATCACAATTTAAGTAATGGGGAAGAAATAATTTATAGAAATAATGGAAATTCTAATATAAGTATTGGTATCGGATTATCATCTTTAATTGACAATTCATCTTATTATGTGAAGGTAGATAATAATCAAACCATAAAACTTTTTAATAATTTTGAGGACTATTCTTCTGGTATAAACACTATTGGATTTGCATCTACCAGTCTTAGTGGCATTCATAAGTTTTTAGTTGGAGATATTCAAAATACAATTTCTGAAATAAAAATTATTGATGGAGGAACTTTAATAAATAAAAAACTTTTAGTTAAACCCTCAGGAATATCTACAGCAAATCATACTATTGTTTTTAATAATCATGGATTTTTAAATGGAGATATTATTGAATATTCTTCTGTTGTTGGATTGGGATCGACTCAACCTCAAACAATTGTTGGTTTGACAACAACAAATCAATATTATGTTTTAAAAGTTAATAATGATTCGTTTAGGTTATGTGATGCTGGGATTGGTGGGACAATTTCTTCCAATTTTAATGAAAAAAATATTGTAAAATTTTCAACACAAGGAACTGGATATCAACAATTTAAATACCCAGATATACAAGTTTCTATAGAATTCAGTTCAGTTGGAGTTGGAACAACAACACAAACGCAAAATATAATTGCAACACCAGTAGTTAAGGGATCAATAGTAGATCTTCAACTATATGAAGCTGGATCTGGATATGGATCATCAGTATTGAATGTAGAAAGAAAACCCAATTTTACTATAAAAACTGGAAAAGAAGGACAAGTTGAGCCAATTATTGTTAATGGACAAGTTTCTGACGTAAATTTACAATTTGGTGGATTTGAGTATTTTTCAAATCCAGAATTAAAAGTCGTTGATCCTACTGGATCTGGTACAGGAGCAAAGTTAAGATCTATTATTTCCAATGGAAAAATCGTTGATGTAAAGATTATTCAACCTGGAATAGGATATTCGACTTCAAGTAGGATTGATGTAGTTCCTAGTGGATCTGGGGCAATATTTGATTCTAGTATCAGATCATTGACTGTTAATGAAGTTGAAAAAATTTCACCAAAACAATATGAAATCTTTAGAGATAATGATAATCAATTGCAATATTTTGTTTCGGGATACTATGAAGATTTAAGAAATTCTTTCCAAGAAAATGAAAGTGTTTTGTCGAAAATAATTGGATGGGCATATGATGGAAATCCAATTTATGGATCTTATGGGTTGATTGATCCTAATGATGTAAATTCTGGAATTAAAACTTTAACATCTGGATATACAAAGAATTCCTCTAATGTTGAAGATAGACCTTCCATATCAGATTTTCCTCTTGGATTTTTTGTGGAAGATTACAAATATAATGGTAATGGAGATCTTGACAAGAATAATGGAAGATTTTCCAAAACACCAGATTTTCCAAATGGAGTATATGCATATTATGCAACTATAGATTCTGCAACAGGATCTCCAACTTTCCCGTATTTTATTGGAGATTCTTTTAGGTCAAATACACTAGAAGAAAATCAAACGTTAAATCAAGAGTTTGATTTTAATAACTCAGATCTTATTAGAAATACTTTTCCATATAAGATTTCAGAATCTTTTGCAGATAATGATTTTATTATTGAAACTAATGAAATCAAAAGACAGAAAATATCTATAGAATCCGTATCTGAAGGTCCAATTAATGGATTTGATATAATCAATTCTGGGGATAATTATAAAGTTGGAGACAAATTAACATTTGATAATTCAGACACAAATGGTGGAGGTATTGATGCTAAAGTATCTGCAATTAAGGGTAGAGATATCAATGAAATAAACACGACTTTAGAAACATTCAATAATGCAATTTTTACATGGAATGAAAATAAAGTAAAAGTTACTATTCTTCCATATCACACATTATCAAATAATGATTATGTTACAATATCTGGATTTAGCACATCCAATTTATCAAAGTTAAACAATACATTTAAGATAACATCTAATAATAATTTAAGTGTAGGATTAACCACTGCTATTGCTGCCTCTGGTGCAGCATCGACGGAGATATATGTATCAAATATTCCTACAGGAGTTTCTGCTGGTAGTACTCTTGGAATAGGTACTGAGACATTACAAGTATTAAATGTATTTAAAAACAAGAATATTTTAAGAGTTCAGAGAGGTCTTCCAGGTATTTCCCATGAATCTGGATCTTTAGTATTACTTAAAAATAATTCATTTACTATAGATGCAAAACTAGATTATTTTAAATCCGAAGTAAATAAAAAAGTATACTTCAATCCTAGAAAATCCGTTGGAGTAGGAACAATATCTGGAATTGGTAGTGATGTTTCTTTTAATTTTGGAAATCAGTTAATTTTCAGGAGTATTCCAACACAAAGAATTTACATTGAAGATCATCCATTCTCAACAAATCAGTTAGTTACATTCAATACCAATGGAAATAGCACCATTTCCATTTCTACCTCACCTTCAGGAACTCCATTCAATATACCTTCCACATTGTATGTTGTCAATAAATCTCCCAACACAATTGGAGTAAAAACTTCACTTACTAGCAATGAAGTTTTCTTTAGAACTAATGGAGATAATTCTGATGATTATTTGTTTGAAACTAATTTCGAACAAAAACTTGCTACCGTTAAAAAAATAAAATCGACAGTTTCAGTATCTACCTCTCATGGATTGACTGAGGGTGATACTATTACATTGAACGTAAAACCAAATCTTACTGTAGGTATTGGAACTTCATCGTCAGTAAAAGTTTTAAGAAATTTAAGTTCAAACTACTTAGAAATAAATCCTGTTGGATTTAATTCACTAGGTGTAAGCACTGTCACAAATCAAATCCAAATACTCAGTCATGAATTTAAAACTGGAGACAAAGTTAGATATAATGGAAATGAAGTAATTTCTGGTTTATCAACAGACTTCTATTTTGTATATAAAGTGGATGATAATAGCATTAGTTTGTGTGAGACTTATAATGGTTCATTGTTAAATCCTCCAACAACTGTTAGTTTTGCATCTACTGGAGGATCTACTCAAACACTATCATTGATTAATCCGCAAATCAAATCTGTAAAAAATAATAATTTGACATTTGACTTATCAGATGCTTCTTTATCAGGATATAAGTTTAAAATATATTATGACAAAGAATTTTTAAATGAATTTATTTCTACTGGATCTACCAATAATTTTAGTATATCTGGAGTTGGAACTATAGGAGTTTCCGCAAATGCATCATTAACTATTAATTATAATTCAAACATTCCAGAAAAATTATATTATTCACTGGAAAAATCTGGATACATAAGTACTTCGGATAGTGATGTGAAGAATTACTCTGAAATTCTTTTTGTTAACAGTCAATATAATGCAAATTATACGATTTCTGGAGTTGGTACTACTACTTTTAGCATTAATCTTACAGGTAAACCAGAAAAACTATCTTATACAAAATTAGAATGTGATACTTTAGAATATACTACAACATCGACCTCAGCAAAAGGTCCAGTTAGTAAAATAAATTTAATTTCTGGTGGAGAAGAATATAAAAAAGAACCAAATATTACTGGTTCAAATTCTCAAAACGGTGAAAATTTATATGCCATTCCAAAATCCAAACTAATAGGAAATATAAAAGAAGTTAGAATAATTAATCAAGGTTTTGAATATTCTTCAGATAAAACATTATCTCCTCAGGCATTTATATCTCCAAAAATTACTCTTAAAGACTCAAATACTGTTGGAATTATAACAGTAATTGATGGTGGAAAGAATTTTGTGTCTGCACCACAAATTGTGGTTGTAAATAAAGATACAAGAGAAGTTGTTGATAACGGATTGTTAAAATCAATTTTATCTGGAAGTTCGATTTCAAATGTTCTTATTGATGTTAATCCAAAAGGAATTTCTGATGAATCGGCAGAATTATTTACAGTCAATAATACAAATGGCATTAGCATCATTCAAGTTAAATCTTCAGCAACTGGAATATTTACATGCGTATTAACAACTCCAACTTCCGGATTCCCCATTGATCCATTTGTTGTTGGAGAAGAAGTTTTTATTGAAGGAATACAAAAATATAGTTCTACTGGAGATGGATTTAATTCCGCTGATTATGGGTATAAGTTTTTTACAGTATCAAATTATGAGAATAAATTTACTCCAGGTCTTCTTAATGATCAAGTAACAATAAATGTCTCTGGTTTTACAACAAATACTGGAATTGCAAAAACAATTCAAGATTCCTCTGGCACTATTATCAGTAGAGATGATTACCCAGTCTTCGAACTAACAATTAAACCATCAGAATTTGAAATTGGAGAAAAATTAATTTCAAATAATGTTGAAAGAGATTTGGAAGTTGTAAAATATGACGATTCTGTTTCCATTAAGGTTTTCGGATCATATGATTTATCAAAAGGAGAAGTCATTACAGGAAAATCTTCAGGAAACGTAGCAACCATAGAAGATTTGGTCCCGTATGATGGTAAATTTGATGTTAGTTTTTCTACAAGAAAAAATGAAGGATGGAATAATGAAACTGGAAAGTTGAATACTGATTATCAAGTAATTCCAGATAACAATTATTATCAAAATCTTTCATATTCAATTAAAAATTCCCAACAGTGGAAAGATATTAGAACACCGGTTAACAGTTTAGTTCACCCCGTTGGATTGAAGAATTTCTCTGATACTCAGATTACTTCAGATTCTGATGAAAGAGTTGGTTTTACAGAGAGTTTTAATGAAACTACCATAATTAAAGATATATTTGATGAAAAACGTGTAGATACCATTTATAATTTCGATTTTGTAAAGGACATAGATGTAATTGGAAGTAAATCTAAGTTTTTGAAATTAAAAAATAAAAAACTTACCAATTATGTTGAAGTTGGATCAAATCTTGTATTAAAAATTGATGATATTAGTAATGAATTTTCTAGTTCCGAATCGGAACAGAATACTTACACAGATATATTTGAAATTGATCCATCCGAATCTTATTCAAGTTATCTTTTTAAAGTATCAGATATCAACAATACAAAAATACAATTAACAAATTTAACTATAATAAATGATGAAATTAGTGAAAACTCTTTTATTTTAGAGAAACAATCATTAGTTAATGTTGGATCTGGATTGACTCACAATGATGATGAAGAATATGGAGATTTTTCAATTGAAAGTGATAGTTTTGATACTAACTACTTGAGATTTACCCCAAAAGATCCATTCAATACAGAATATAACTTAAAATACATCAAAAAGAAGTTTATTCCTGGAGTAGGAATAGGAACATCTTCTATAGGATTTATTGATATCACTTCGAACTCTGAGGAAATTATTACAGGATCAGAGTCTACATTAGTTCAATTTGATACGAATAAAATATCTTCATTGTATGTTACAAATCAAGTAATTCAAGAAACTACTAATAAAATTAATTTTGTCGAATTATATGTAACTCATGATGGCACAAATACTAATATTGTAGAATATTATTTTGATACTACCCCATTTAATAGATCTAGTGAACCAATTGGAATATTTACTTCGTTTATTGACTCTGGAAATATATCAATAAAGTATATAAATGATACTTCTTTTGACACAACAGTTAAATCTAGAGTGGTTGGTTTTGGTACTACTTCAATTGGAATTGGTACACATAGATTTAAATTAAATGGACAACCATTAGGAAATGAAAGGTCTGCAATTTATCAGTCCAATTTTTCAGGAACGTCTTCTGGACTATCTACCTCTGTAATATCACTCAATAAAAATATATTTGATGCCGTAAGATCTTTAATTGAAGTCAGTATTGGATCAACTAAATCTATTCATCAAGTTCTTTTAGTTCATGATAATTTTAACATTTATTCTCAACAATCAGCATTTCTCTCAGTTGGAAGCACTTCTGGTATAGGTACATTTGGAGGAGAATATTCTGGATCCAACTTTAATCTAAAGTTTTATCCAGATTCTGGAATAACTGATGATATAAAAATTCTTTCTTTCAATGAATGCCTTTACACTGAAGTTGACTTTGTAAATGATGCTCCAGATCTTCAGTTTGGAACATCAGTCGAAAGTGTCGAAACATCTCAATATTTTGCATTAAATGGAACTAGAATAAACAAAAAGAATTTTGTGTTAAGAAATAATGGAATTCCAATTTTTGCCAAAAAATTTGATCCATCAGATACTAATGTCTTAAATCCATCAACTGGAATTTTTACAATAGAAAATCATTTCTTTAGTGAAAATGAAGAATTAATTTATACACCAAAATCAACATTTGTTGGTGTTGGATCCACTCCAATGGTTTATAAAAATGGATCTATTAGTGATATTTTACCATCTTCAATATTTGTTGTAAATAGAACCGACGATACTTTCCAAATATCCACAACAAGAGCAGGATCTGCTGTTACTTTTACCTCTCTTGGTGAAGGAAATATGCATCAATTTGAAATGTCTAAAAAGAATGAAAAATCACTTATTACTATAGACAACATTGCACAGTATCCACTGATTTATACTAAGATTCAAACATCTTTATCTGGAAATGGTGGAAGTATTAGTACAGATGCTACTATTTTCTCTTTAAGTGGAATTTCAACATTAAATCCCCTTGATATCTTAAAGATTGATGATGAATATATGGAGGTAATAAATGTTGGTTTTGGAACAACAAATATTGGACCTATTACAAATACAGGATCAGAAACTTTAGTGGAAGTTGATAGAGAATTTGTTGGATCTTCTGCAACATCGCACTTGGATGGAAATATTGTTCAAATATATAAAGGATCTTATAACA
>Ga0194024_1000032_pt1 | contig 27463 bp, 14 predicted proteins | sample IW13Sep16_MG_FD_140337 | JGI IMG/M metagenome (GOLD analysis project Ga0194024, IMG submission 140337) | Freshwater microbial communities from the Broadkill River, Lewes, Delaware, United States - IW13Sep16_MG | ecosystem: Environmental > Aquatic > Freshwater > River | place: USA: Delaware...
GCCATCAATACTGGTACCGCCGTTACCAAAACGCATGGTACTAATCTCATAAGTACTGGTGCTGCCACTAGCGTTGGCTAGCAAATTAGCAATTGCTATACTCATGTTTTCATAGTTCACTGCGTTGCGTCTGCGCACAAATATTTCGCCTGACTCAGGATCCCAAATTTTAATGTGTCCTTCAACGCCTATCAGTGGTGTTTCAAATTGTTCTAAACTCATAGCTTTATTCCATTTGTAGTATTTATATCGATCCTTGCCCTGCATTTCTAATGAAAGCATGTTCAGGCGAAATTCCTGGAGATCCAGGATCTGCTAGGCTTACACCACTGTCGTTATAAGCCATTCTTAAATTATCTCCGTAATCACTGAACCTAGCAAGTGTTGGTATTTGTTCATTTGCTTCTACAACTGTAGTGCCGCTAAGATGCAGTTGTGCGCTTGTGCTGTTGGTTCCACGCTTGCAATATAACAAGTTAGTTGCACTTTTAGCGCCATATTCAACACGCTCACTGCCTATCCAAACAACTCCGTAGTCAGCTAGTGCGGCTGTACTCAACACCCCAATAGTTGTGTCTGTTGCACCTATACTAGCAGTGATTTCAGTTTTTCTTGTATCTTCAATCACTGTGCTTGTTTGTAAATTATTAGGATGATACAAGTTCATTCTGAATGATCTAGTTTCAGCATCAACTGTATTTCCTGTGGTATTAGTTTGTACAAGTATACTAACATTCTCACTGTAGTCAACTGGATAAAGCTCTTCTCCCCATCCCTCTTCGTGAGGTTGGTCAAATTCATTACCATTATAGATGTATTCTATATCATTGTCAACAGTTGTGAATTCCATACCGTCAGTATGATCAGGCTCACTAGTAAAGTCTCCGCCTAGCAATAGTGTGTCACCTTCCCAATCTCTTGTGGTGTGATCATTGTAAAGCATCGTAATGATACTTTTTCTATCTTCTTCGTCAATTTCAATCTGTGTTGCTTCACCGTGTGTAACTTTTTCCAGTCCGCTGTGTAGTTTGGTATGGAAAGGTTTAATATCATGAAAGAAATCTTCTACCACACTTGCATCGTAACGCTTGAAGTGCTGTTGTGTTAACAACAGTGGATGCTCTACTTCCAGTTTCACATAACTGGTTTTAAATGCAAAGTCATCTGTTGTGTTCTGCACCACAGCTTCATGCAAACAATTAAACCAAAGTTCATTGTATTTTGCTAGATGTGTTCCAACAAATACTTTTGTTCTCAGATTATCAAACAATTTTCCAATTACATCGCTGCTTCCACTGTCAAATGGCATAATATCAAAACCACTAGCATCCCATCCATGACCAAACTTGCTTTGGTTCCATGTTTCTTCTGTAATCTGTATTGTGGCTTTTTCTTTCCAAACCATTGTGCTTGTACCATTGTTGTAGTAGTGTATTTCTGGTCTGTTGATACCATCTGCATGCACCACAGTTCTTACTTTTACATAAGTTCCATCAGGTTCGTCAATGAGATCTATCAAGTCTTGCTGTGTAGCTACTGTTTTGTCTGCAACAATTGAACTGTCGTAACCACTAGCACTCCAGTCGACCCAGTTCCAGTATGGTTTGGTATCATAAGTAACTGTTCCTAGTACGAAAGTATAGTTAAATGTGCTTTCCCAATTTTGTATTTCATCAATAACATTGATTGTACTCAACAGTTCATTTACTTTGTAAACCCAGTTCTGTCTAGCATCGACTAGATTTCTATACAAGCTCTGTCTTGGTCTTACAAGATGACCATATCTGTTGTATGGGTGTAAATCTAAATCTGGAACAGGTTGACCACGCCACACATCAATATCATCTTCAGCAGTCTCTGGAGGCAAATCGTAATCATAAATTTTAACCCAATGACTCATATCTGTATCCAAGCTAGGTTGTTGATTTTGATTAGGACCATTTTGTGTTCCGTTTGCAAGACTGATATAAAAGTCACTGCCTTCCTGAACCACTTGATTTGGCTGATATACTGTAGTATTTGACCAGGTAGTGTATGTGTATCTTTGTTTATAGTTGTTAAATCCTACTAAACTATCACGCATTTTTATGTGTAAGTATTCTGGTATAGCCACGCTTGGATCATTTTCAGCAAGCATAGTCCATTCATTCATAGGTTCACTATTGCTGGTGTAAATTTGGTTTACTTGAGCAACACTGTCTCGAGTAACATACTTGTCGACATTGGTCAAGAACAACACATTGCTTCCGCTGGCAGCTGCCCAACTCAAATCAAAACCTTCTGGATTTTGTAGTATTGTACTCAATTGTAGTGTATTGTAATTTCTTTGTCCTTCATATGAACTTTTGTTTTTAACCCAGAAATAATATTCAGTTTCGTTTCTGTTTGTTCTGCGATTGTAATAGGTGTTTTCACTCCAAAAATACACATCATCACCGTCAACTGTTTCTTTGTATGCTTCACCACTGGCAGTTACACCTCTGATCTTAGTTCCTTGATCTACTAGTGTACTCCATTGTTCAGGTAGTACAGGACTGCGAGTCCATTCATATATGTCGATACTAGCACCATCAAAAAGTCTACCCCAGTTGTTTTGTTGATATTCAATACTACCTTGTTCATAATTTAGATAAACTGCGGTGTTAAGATTCCACCACCGCTTGCCTACTTGTGCTGCACCCCATGCATTTGAATCAGCTTGTTCACCTTCGATGGTATTGTAATTATAGTTTGCAACGTCTGCTGTAATCAAGTAATCTATTTCACTGCGAATAAATCCAAGTACGATTCCCTTGGCTGGATCCCAGGTTTCTAGTTGGGCAATAGTGCTTTTACGTTTAGCATCATATATTTTAACATTTTCAATAAGATCATTTCTTGCTTGTCCGCCTTGTGTTCTTACTGCTTTGAGTTCACTAACACTATGACCGCCACCATCTGTCCAAGTTCCTGTGTACTTGTAAACTGCTGGTTTACCTGTGCCATCATTGTCTACAAAAATATAAATTGGACTTTGCTGATTGTTTTGTCTAAGTCCACTAAAGTTGTACTTGTATACTCCATTTTGTTGAGCATTGATGTTGTTGTCTAATTGAGATTTACTAGAGAATCTCACATTTCTCAAAGGATAGATATTACCAGTTCCGCCTTCTTGTTCGATATATTCATCTATATAAAATTTTTGTGTATTAGCACTGTCAACCTTAGTAACACGATGTATACCGTCGATGTTAGGAACAGTTGTACTACCTCTGATTAACACATAGTCACCTTCTACTAGATTGTGAGATTGTACGTCACCTGTTTGTCTTGTAACAGTAATTTCAGCATCGTCGCCTGGATTTACACCGGCACACGCTCTACTCACATACATACCAAAGTCCATGGTCTGATAAACTGCATAGCCTTGATTGAAACTACCTTGTTCACTGTTGTCTGCAACCCAAATACTAAAGATGTTTGGATCATTGTCCATTTGAATAAACACTTGATTCCCATCACTTCCCACAATTGCATTAAACACATTACTAATAGTAGTTTGTGTTGCACTGTAGGTTTGTGCTGTAAATCCTAAGGTACTGTTAGCTGTGCCTGTTCCTATTACCAATGTACTGTTGTTACTTGTTAACTGCACTCTGTTGTTACTGATACTTGCACTAACACCGCTAATACCAGCGTTATTAATACTTTGTACAATATCTGATATGTATAGTGCTACACTTACTTGTGAAGTAGTTGTGCCTGCTGGAATAACACCTGTTGTTAATCCTACTACACTGTTTGCACTGCCTGTGCCAATAAACAGTGTTGCTTTGTTGCAGTTAATCTGTAGAAGATTTGTATTTGCTTGATTTATTTGTGCAGTAATGCCATTAACACCAGCATTGTTGATTTGACTAACCACTTGTGCAAGTGAAAGGTTAGGAGTAGTAATTATAGTATTACCTGTGCTATTAATTGTTTGTGTATTAGTCAAGAAACCAACACTAGAATTTTCAGTACCAACACTGATTGTTAAACTAAACGATAAACTACGATCATTGGTGGTTTTGGTAATTCTAAGCTGATTATTAAAAGCACTAGCTGATACGTTTGGAATACCAGCACTGTTAATTTCTTGTATAATATCAGCTAGCTGATAAAGTTGAAATTCTGATCCGCTATCAGTTGTGATAATAGTATTAGTATTAAACACTGTATTAATATTGTTAATTAGCCAATTTTTAATAGCTACAATATAACTTCCTTGTAACAGTGCGGTTCTTGCTGCTGTTATATCTCCTGCTGGTATTGTAGTTACGCCTGTAAGTACATCGTTAGCAACATAGCTTGTGTTCAAAATATTATTGATTATTTCAACATCACTTTGAACCAAGGACGCCATTTGAGAACTATAGCTTAGTCCTCCATTACCGTATTCTATAATTAATAAGTCTATGTAAAGACCTGCATCACTCTGGCTGTAGTAATTGTTTAAAAATCCTTGCCACTGTGCAGATCCTTGAGCACTAGTATATCCTACTCTCAGTGCTTCGATTGCATTAATTCTATTTGTTGCTCCTGCACTTATTTGAGAATTACTATTATTAGTAATCCAGCTAGTATTAAATGCATTTTCGTATGCAGTTTGCGAAGTGATATTGTTTGTAGTAGACTGTGTGTCATTGAAGTTTACTGTGACGCCATCAATGATCAATGTAGCAGTTGCACTACCTTGTATAACAGGATTTGTCACTGTGCCTGTTTTTGTGATGTCTTGATATTCTAGTGTAGCCACTTCATTTTCAAACACAATTGTTTGTGCTACACTGCTAGCTTCACCCAGCACCAGTGTACTATTGTGTGTAACAACATCTGAACTGCCAATATCTTGTGTGCCAACAACGTTAATTACATCTAGTATAGTAGTACTAGATGATCTAACCAAGTCTACTACAGTGCCATCAATTATCAACGTTTCTCCTGTACTAGGAACAACAGGCAAACTGGTAGTACCAGTAACAATAATAGGATCATTTGGTCTGGATAGTCCACTACTGCCGTCCGGATCCAACATTTCCCATGCACGACCTTCATATAAAACTTTATCGTTAAATTTATAACTTTGTCTGTTATTCCACTGACTCATGTACTGCCATTCGCCGTCAAAACTATAATCACTTTTTGCAGGTTCAGGGAACAGTGTCATGTCTTCTTTTGTTAGTACTCTATAATCAGTTTCACTGGTCAAGGGTAAGCCAGCAGTGATAAAATCATTGGCAAATTCTTGTTCTTGACTAATAGTAGCATTAGTTTGTGTCAAGTAAGTTTTTGGATTACGTGTAGTAAACACATCACCAGGTGTGCCTGTTACTAACAACGGACTATTAGGGTCTATGTCAATGGTAATATCTGTTAGTACATCTGTGATTTCTTCATCTGTAAATCTCACAGGTTGCGGACTGGTGGTCAACAAGTTTTTGTTGATTTCAAATTCAATTGTATCTCTACTTCTTGTATCACCATAGTCAGCTGTTCTGATAGCCCACTCTTCGTATATGTTAACATCAGCCTGTGCATCAAATAGTGCATTGTTGCGAACAAACGCATCTACAGCAAAGCGTGTACCTCTGTATTTTTTGGTGCCTTTCATAAACTCAAACAGTGTATCATCATCTAAGTTTAATTTTTCACTCCACTTAGGCTTGTTGTATCCTGCATTAAATCTTGCAGCATCAACCATTTGTGAATTACCCAGCGCATTACCCGCACCATAATACTGGTCCAGTTCTCTAGCTGTTGTATCCAAGTTTTGGTAAACACTGTTACCATCAATGATGTAACCCGGTGAATAAAATTTACCATTCCAATCTTTGGTTCTTGACCCTTTCCAGATAATACGCTTGTGTAGTTGTCCGATTTCTGGTTTGTAAACAACGTCATCAAAACGTGTAGTTGTATCAAAAACAATTGCATGTTCAACTTCAACTTGATACAACCTTATACCGTAGATACTATCGTTTTGATCTTTTACACTGATTTCAGTATAACTATCTTTGTTCATCAATTCTCGATTTACTAAAACTTTATTGGTTGTTATTTGCTTGCCATTTTGATCTAAGATATTGTAGACACCTTCGTAACGTTTGTTTAGTGTATCATAATATCCTCTATCGCCATCTAGTATTTTAATTGATTTTGGATTAGGTATAATTGTCAACGGAACACTGGTACTTGTACCTGTTGCCCATGTAACAAAATCGTTAGCGACTGCTCTCCAATTGCTGTCCCATCCTTGTGATTTCAAATAGTGGTCATAACCATGAATGAAGTCATAAACTTGTTGCATTCCTTTTAGTACTGTGTTATAGTTTAGTTGACTTGTATTTTCTTCATAACGACTGTATCTAAACAAGTCAGCTGCACCTGATACTACAACTTTTTGTCCGCTAGTCACTGGAGCATTGTATGTAAAATATTGGTTGCTGTTGTCAAAACCTTGTATTTTATATCCGTTGGTGTCAATACTAATTTTTATTCCACCAAAGAAAACTTCTTTACCGGGCTTGCTGGTATAAAGCAAACTGGTATAGTTTTCTTCTGGGATTCTAGTAGCACCTTTGTCTTGACTGCTTTCCAGTATAAATTTCTGATTAGCAGGATTTAAAAATCCTCCTGCTTTAATAATAGGTCCATACTCGCTATAATTAAATCTACCTAGCACAGTGTCACTTGTTGTTCCGTTGAAGTGAGCAAATTCCACAATTGCATTGCTTAGTCCTACGAAATATTTTTTAGCATCATTGACCAATACAGCTTCTAGTGTAGCTGAACCTGTGCTGGTTGTGATTGTAGGTTTATTGTAATAATCCTCACCTGGTTTGTTTACACTTACATTGGTAATAACACCGTTACTAACATATGCTGTTAGTTCAGCACCACTGCCAAAATTGCTGTAAACTGAAAGTGAAGGTGCGCTGGTAAAACCACTACCACCATCAACCACTCTTACACTTTCGATGATACTGTCACTGTAAAATGTGTTGCTCAGTTGTGGATTGATATTGTTTGTCAGTTCTTTAACAGTATCGTTGGTCCAATGTGCTGTGTGTAAGTTATTGAGATCCAGTTGTTTACGCTTGTTACTGCTAAAATAACTATTGGTGATCCACAGTGGTCTTAGACGCATCAAACCTAAGAAAAGTTTTGTTTGATATTCGCTGGTTTGTCTCCACGTATCTTCAACAGGACCCCAATCTCCAAACACAAAATCTTTGCCAGGATCTACAGGGATCGGAACAACACCAGCTGTTACTGGATCGTTTAATACGCCTCCGGTGGTTACTAGTGTGTTTGCTGAAAGATCATACAGTTCTTTTGATACAGCTAGATTTTTATTGTACTTTTTATAAGCTTCACTTGGATTGTTATAGTGTCCATAAGTTAGTGCTGTGATCAATGCTGTACGTTCAGCTGGCACTGTCCAACTGTAGTTGGCGTCCCACCAACTTGGTTTTTTGTGATAACCCAGCATTTCCCAAGGATGTGTATGAGGTCTGTGTGTATTAAAGTAATAGGTATACAAACCTTTCCATCCTCCAATTTGTGGACCAACACTGCTATAGTTCCAGGTAAATCTGTCTCCTGCATCATAATATGTACTGCTTTGTAGTTGTGTTATATTGTTTTCACTGCTCCAACGATTGAACTCGTTTAACAGTGCTGTGGTTAGATCACTCCATGTATACTGTGTTGGTCTATAAGGATTAGGCATAATATCTAGATAGTCAACAATATTATCAATATCACTGTGTAAATTGTTGTAAATTCTATGTTCTAGATCCCAGATTGCACTGTCTACTATGCTAAAGCCAGCACTATTTCTGTCATACAGTTCTGTTCCAGTTCTTGTGTGTATGCTGCCATCATGTTGTATAATAATATTATCCGAACCACTGGTTGTTAGTTGAGGAGTATAAGGTTTTATCAATCCCAGTTTAACTGCACTGCTAGGAATAAAACTTGTTGCATTTTGCGGGTACCATCTAACATGAATATAAGCAAGTCCACTGCTACCATGTGTAACTGGAGTTGTTACAGTTAATTGTGCATCTGTAACAGTGTATTCGGTGTTTAGTTGCAAAGGACGCCAAATCATTGTACCAGCGCCGTTATCTTCATTTAACCAAACCTGAATATGATTGTATGCATCGTCGTATGTGTTTCTAGTTTTTGGCAATGCAAAGCTGGCTGTCATTGTACTTGTCCAACTATAGTCGACACTTTCGTAACCAGTGTACATAGCCATATTACTGTTAGCAAATGCACTATTGCTGTTTTTACCAACATTGATTTCTTCAAGGGCACGATCTACAAGCTGATGCACAGGTGTGTCTTGATCTATACTATAATTTAATTGTTGTACTTTTCGAATAAACTGTTTTTTAAATTTTTCATAGCTGTTGGCACTGTATTTGATTGCATTGAACACATCGGTGTCGTTATTTGTTTCTAGTAGGTTTAGTAGTTCTGTGCTAAACGGCTGTTGTCTGATGGTTCCGCCAAACTGATGTACATGACTGATACTATCGTAATTGTTAGTGCCAAAGTAACTGCCTGTAAACTCGGGAATGTTTTCCATTTGATCTTTAATGTGAGAAACTAGATCTCCAAAACTGGCTTGTGTTAAGCGTTTGTTTTGTGGATTGTACAGTTGTGTATCAGCTGGCATAAAGTTGCCTTCCGCTGTTTCATCTAGTTTGCTATCACTGTGGAATGTTACATCAAAAACATCATCTAACAATAATCCACTGGTAATAGTTAACAGGTTACCTGTTAGATTATAGTTTGTGAACTGTTCTCCGTTTTTGAGAACTTGTATATTGTTAGAATTGGTTTCTGTGTACAGTCTAACAACACCGTAATTTGTAGGATCGCTCACTAATCTATATTTGAATAAATTATAAGTTGGTGCTGCAATTTGTAGTTGAAAACTGTCGTTGCTGCCTGCTGTGCGAGTAATACCTGTAAGCGGGTCTCCATTAAATTTTACAAATTCAATATCAGCTTGAGGAAACAGTGTTTGAATATCATAGTTGGTGTTGTAAGCCATGTACAAATCTGGCAAACTTCCACTAATAGGATCAATTCTAGTAGATGTATGATTGCTCACACGCAATTTATCATAACTTAAACTAAATTCGTATTTGGTGCTTTTGCTGTAACTGTTAGTACCCAAGTTAAAAGTCAACTGACTGTTGATGTCTTGAACTGTTTTTTGAATGTGTCTGCGCACAGGTTGTCCATTTCGTACCAAACTCCAACTGTTGTGATACTCTCCATTAATTTTGTAATAGTAGTATCCTGGAATTTCCAAAGTCTTGGTATTACTGCTATCAGTATCAAACAGTGTGTATTCATATCTTTGTCCGCCCGCGCCAAAATCAAAATCCAATCCTGGTGTATTTCCGTAATCTACATAGCGTGGACTAAAACCCAGTGCATCGTCAAACTTGCTGGCACTGTTGTAACCATAGTTGAAAATATAATCACCACTAAATGTATTGCTAGGATATTTTGTAGCATCATCCAATTTAGTTAGTGTGGTATCGTAAAGCTGTGTTTTCATTCCTGCACTGCGGTGCATTTTTTGTTGACCATATACCCAAGCAGAGACGTTCCAATACCATTCACTACCACTGTATGGTTTTGTGCTTTCGTCATCATCCCATGCTAGAGTATTGTAACCTTTGATAACAACAACTTTGTCCACTGTTCAATGGTGTGCTACTGGGTCCATAAACTTCTGTTAGTGTAATACCGGTGCCAGCTGTGACGCCTCCTACACGGAATATACGATTTGTGTATGCAGCATTTGTAGTTCTGAGGAATAGCACCAGATCACCATCTTCTAAATTTTCGTCAGTGATCTGTCTCCAATACTTGCGATTTTCATAGTAAGTTGGATTGAAGGGATCGCCGTGAGTTTCTATACATTCCCAATATGTTACATAACCACTCATGTTTACACGAACACGATCTCCGTCTTCGTATCCTGATTGGAATTGCCAATCTGTTGTAATACCGTAAGTGTTGTGACTGTAGTTGATTTCTCCAACAATTTGTACAGCTGGATCAATTGTATCTTCTATTAGATGTGCAACATAACCTATATGATTTGTACCATAATTATATTTTTCAATACCGTCTTTAAATTCGATAATAGGTCTTACACCTCTGAAGTTATCAGCAAGATATTCATTGTAATCTAAATTTTCAAAAGTAACAACTGCTTCAGCTGCGGTTTGATGTATCCATAAATTACTTCTTGACCATGCACTTCTGTCAGAACTATATCTTTTTTCTACAACATAGTCTCTGGTGGTCATGCGCCATTCTCTGATATCATAAGGATCAAACTCAAAACTAGTCCCATCTTCGTCGAATCCCTTGGGTTCTTGACTGCTATAGATTGTATGATTTAACCACTCACGAGTGCTGTAAGTGCTTTCAACAACACCACTAGTAAATTGTTTAGTGAACTGAATACCATTGTTGGATCCAACTCCATCTACGATGTATATGTCTCCTACTGCATAATCACCGCTGGTACTGTATGCGTAAAATGTGTGAATTTCAATTTCATCATTTACTGCTGGAGCAGTTGCAAATATAACTACACCACCTGCACTGTTATATGTGTAGTTGGCAGGAATATTTTCCACAAGTTCGTTGTTTTTATAAACCTTAATAGTATTAGCTTGATTAACTGTAGCAGTGAACGTCTGATTACCCGGAACAGTTTGTGTAAATCTGTCAATCTGTGTTGGCATAAATCTAACACGCATGCCATTCATTAATTCTAGTGTGTTGCTGGTGCTCAGTGTAGGAGTTGTATAAACATTGTCATTGAAGATAGTATCGATATCAATTGCATCAACTTGTGTAGGTTTAATACTACAAGGAGGCAGTATATCAACCAACCAAAAATACTTGTGATAGTTAATAAACATATCGTAGTTGATAGGCAAGTCTAATGTATACCCTTGTTCGTTCAACAATTTGTTGTGTTGGTTAACATCAACATCATTGAATTGTAAGCTATTAATTAAATCATCATAAGCCAGTGCTTGCGTTACTGTGCCTTCGGCATCTCTGTTTATTATACCCGGAACAAACTGTGTGCTGTCACTGGATCTATTATCTGTCAGATAATTGGCTTGAGGTTGATCAAACTTGCTGCCTACCATGTTGTTGATAGTCATCAAGCTACCAGTACTCATTAACTGTTCCAGAGTAGCGTCAAAAAATTGTTTGTTAGCAGTCGTTTTAAAGATAGCAGGCAGAAACTCTGTAACATTTCTACTGCCTAAATGTTCTGCACTTTCGCCTGGTCTGGTAATTTTAGGTGCATTTACTGGTTTTGATGTACGTTCGTTCATGTAATGCTAACTCCCGGATTGGCTGCTAAACTAGTTGGATTTGCAATTGTAGTATTTGAAATTACAACATTATTAGTCTGTACTATTGGTAAAAACAATTCATCACTATCGCTTGATATTTCAAATAAATCTGTGGTTTGCAAATCGTTACTTACAGGTTGAATTGTAATTTGACTTATTTGACCAATCATGTTATTGTGTATGTAAGCTGCTAGTTCAGTAAAGTAAAAATCTTCTCCGAAATCCCAGTTATCAATACTAAAATATTGGTTAATTAACACAATAACTCTACTTTGTATTTCTGTATCGCTCATAGTACTATTAGCTGTTTTAGTGACCAAGAAACGAGCTTGTAATTCGCTACTTGCTAAATCTCCAAACAGTATTTTGTATTTTACAGGTCTGTACACTACCTGATCACTGATACTTTTTTTGCTTTCTAAACTTTCAAACAAGGTTCCAAGTTCGCTCACAGTTGGCGGATTTGGTTTTGTTTGACTTCTGCCATCGTACAATGCCCAAGTTCTATAAGCACTGTCATAACTGCGTAACAGTACGTAAGTGTCGATAATATTTGTAGTGCTAGGATCTATCACTTGATTGATATCTGCAATTCTGCGATATTTGGTTCTTAAATTGTCTCTGCCTGTGACAATTGTAGTACCTGCTGTACTGTCGGGTACTACAAAATCATATCCATTTTCTGTAGTAGTTCCTAGTTTAATTGTAGAAGATCCTATTACATTTAAAAAAGCTTCTGGATTGTTGGGATATCCGTCGTTGTCAGGGTCAGCTAGTGTAACTCGTATTTTATGCGGATCTGTATAGCCGTCTGTGTATGTGTAATATCCAAATGTGTTAAACTTATAATTTTTACCCAAAGGGATTCTGTCAGTTGTGCTCTTGGTGTTGATGTCTAAAACTTCTATACTGTCTTTGTGCGGCTTTAGTGTTTCACTACTAAATGTTTCCATAAAGTTTAAATTATTAAATCTAACTTCTTGATCGCTTCCAAATACAAATCTGCTTTTTCTAGTCAGTATTTCCCAGTTACTACTGCTATAGTTTACTCGTATGATCCAACTATTGTCTCTACCAGTACTGGTCTGATCACCTTCAAACTGTCTACTCCAGTTTGCAACACTGTTGTTTGTAATACTGTTACTTAAAAGATCAGCACTTTCAACAATCATCCATTCTTGTGTAACAGCATTAAATCTTAGTGCAAAACTGTTGCGATTGTTGATTTTATCTATTACTTGTGTTTTGATTGTGCTGGTTAAGTCTGTAGTCCAACTTGGTATCATTCTGTTTATTCTTGCACCGCTTGGAATAACTGCATTCAAACTTACACTACCTCTACCGCTTTGGTCAATACCTGTAGGAGTACCTGTGCTATCATCTCTACCTAACCCATCTTTGTATAAGTTTGTGATTCTAACCCATTGGGTATCAGCACTTGCTGTAGTAACCACAGCTTGTGCTCCGGTGCCACCGCCACCTGTGATACTAATAACAGTCGATGCATTATAATTTTGACCACTGTCGGTAACAGTGACACTCACTACTTCTCCGTTGAGAACATTTGCGACAGCTGTTGCACCTGTGCCTGCTCCTGAAATAGTAACAGTTGGTGTTCCTGTGTAACCACTACCTCCTTGTGTCACTGTAATACTTTGGATGTATCCCAATTTATAAGGAGCTGTGATAAACTCTGCTAGTCCATTAACTTGTAGTTTGCTCAATTGATTGGTAGCTGGACTGCCTAATCTTTGTACAAACGCATTGTAAGTTATGTAACCTGTACAAGTGTTTGCACCTTTGCTCACTTGATTCCATCTAAACACATTATCTTCTGTACCATTGGTATTAAAAACAATAATTCCAAGGCTTGCTTCACTATAGCTATTTGCGGCAATATGAGATCCACTATAAGTGTGTCTGTTGTAGTAAAAGTTTTTGACTTCAGGATTGTTTAGTATTGGTTTAATGTACTTTTGATAAATTTGTTCACTGTTATCACTGCTAGGCAATGTAACCAAATTACGAGTAGTAACATTGTCTTCATACATATACCCGTCATTTAAAAAGTTTGTGGCATCACTGTATGTTGCTGTAGGATCATACAAGTCACGAAATCTACTGTGTCCACTGTGTACTCTATTGATACTTTTGATCTTGCGAATATTTTCACTCACTGTAACTGGATAGATACTGTAGTCATCTGCTGTGACCATGCGATCTTGTGTAGCAAAAAATCTACCAGCATTGGCTTTGATGCTGTCAATACTTTCTCTAGCACTGGCATTGGTTACATTTGACTTTAGACTCAATTGCAATCTAACAGTGTGTGTATTACCGTCGTTACCTATGTAATCAAATGAATAACTAGTACCGCCAAAATTGTCTGGATTTAAACTGTAGCTTTGATTTAAACCTACTCTGTACCATACTCTTATAATACCTTTGGGAATATTTCCAAAATCTCCGTCGGCAAACACAACACTGATCTGGTCATCTTCTCTGCTGGCTATTGTGTAAATATCTCTTACGTTATTTTGAGTTGCATTAAAGATAGCATTTAGTCCAAACAGTCTGTCAACTCTAGTCCAGGTTTTTTGTACTTGTCCTACTTCATCAATGGTTTGTACCCATATATTCCCGTTTGCTACATTAGCCACATTAATATCAATTACCATATTAGGTAATCCCTCATTGATATTAAAATCTTGATACTCTAAATTACCTTGTTTGAATCCCAAAAAGAATCCTGTGTTGGCACTACCAAAACCGCTGTTGTCATCTCTGTATACCATGTCAATAACACCATAAGGGTCAGGTGTTTTTTCAGATAGAACACCGCTAGCACTGTCATAACCCAAGCTGTGCAAACTGAATCTAGTACTGGAACCGTTTACTCTACCACTAAAGTTTTGAGTTACAGTGTTGTTAACACTGTTGGTTCTATAAATCTGATTTACAATACCATTGCTGGTAAATTTACTATACGGTGATCCAAATTGACTAGTGCTTTGAAAAACAGCATTCATCACTGTTAAGAAGTTTTGATATGTGTCTGGATCAGTTGCATCTTCAAACTGTATAGTTTGATTAGCAAGACTGGTTCCGTCTACATCATATATCACTTCTGTTGTAGTTACACTGTCAACTTTTAACAAACCACTGGCGACAATATTACGTGTGGGTGTGTATCCCAAAAACTCAGCTATACGCAAGGCGCTTTCTCTGCGTTCAGCTGTGCTTAAATAATTCTCTCTGCTGGCTAGGTCTGCTCTAAATGCTAGGTTGTGACCTAAAAATGCCATGAGTTCAACCAAACTTACAAATTCGCTTGAACTTATCCAGTCATTGAAGTTTTCTGGATAGTTGTTGTTGATATATTCAACCATGCTGTTTCGTATGGTTTCAAAATCATACGCCTGAAAGTTAGCTTCGCTAAAACTTTCATAAACAACACTAAAATCTTCAGCAGCAAATAAACTGCTTTGTCTTGCGCCTTGTGCCATTATGCTATCTCGCCTACATATGTTAGGAACAGTTCTTCTGCTGTCCCTGTGTCGTTATACCTCAATCTCACTTTAATTGTTAGTGTGTGATCATCGGGTTTTGTTAACAGTGTTTCTAATTCAATCCATCGTGGATCATTGTCTATAATACGTTTTACATCGTCTAGTGCTAGTGTTTCTGTTTCTCTGTCTAAAGGTTCAAACACCAAGTCGTGCAATATACTGCCAAACTCTGGGTTTTGCACTCTCTCGCCTCTGCGAGTGTAAAAGTTGTTCATAAGATCACGCTTTGCCAGTTCAACATCAACTAGAGTTTTACTGCTTGTAACTGTGTCTATCGTACTATATCCATAATATGTTGCCATACTACTATTTATAGCAGAATTAACCACTCAGTTTATATTTTAATGGTAGTGCGGATAACATCATTGATTTCTAGCTGTTTAGTAATAGTAATTGTTCTACCATCCACTGTATAGTCAAAATACAGAGGTATTACAGTACCATTTACTTGTACTTGTATCTTTTCCACAGGGTACACACTGGGAGTTTTTTGTAATTCAAATGTACTAGTTGTACCGTCATAGATAAAGTTTTGCTGTATCAATGTATCTTCATATTTTTTTACAATATCTCTTTTAACACCTTCAGGAGTAAATGGCAAAAAGTTTCCAGTTTCAGCATAGTACGCAAATCTTGCACGTTTTACCTGTGTGCTATCCAGTGCCAACAGTTCATTTTGTTGACGCATTCTATATATACCTTGGGTTCTCAACCAGCTTCTATCTTTGTATTCTCCATAATCAGCCAGTGCGATTATTTTAGCAGCTTGGTCTGTTTTGTCTCGATTGTTCAATGATCTAGCTATCATATTAGCTACTATATCCCAATCTTGATTTTTTACAGTTTGTTTTAGATCATATTCACCTTCTTCTGCAAGCACTGTGTTTGTATTTCCCATGATCCAATTGTAAAGAACCAGACCATCATACTGATTTTGAGTTATTTTGTAAACTTCTAAATTAACAAGATCTTGTCTTACTTTTCTGTCTTGTTTATCCCAAACAGTTATCCAATCATCGTATGCTTGTTGTTCAGTAATACCCGAATTATCTATTCTCTCTCCATAACCTGTGCCATTATAAGCATTGTACCTAGAAAAATTTAGTGCAACATCTCTAGCTGTATTACTGGTTCTCACATCTGTTATATCAATTTGTGTATCATATGTTGTTTGATCTAGTATATTGTAATCATCCCAAACAATTTGAAAATATACAGGTATTTGTGTTAACATTATCTATTACTCCAAGGTTTACCTGTTCTAGGATTGATATTTGTATCTACATTTACTTGTGTAGGACCAACACTTGTGTTTGGATTTGGTGGGTTGTAGTAAGGAGATCTCGGATCTGTTGACTTATATGTGACCGGTGCATCATCTGTGTACCATCCCGGAATATCTGTTCTGACATACCCTCCTTTTTCTTTGTTGTATGCTGAATTGGTCTTATTAAATCCAGCAGCTCTAAGAGCAGGATCCATTGTTTCATCAGCACTAACCGATCCTGTAGGTCTACTTCTTATTTGTACCGGATCAGGTTGAGTAGAACCAATGGCACTTCCGGTAGCAGCATTTGTTTTTTGATCAGAAATATTGTGATCTTTGCTGGTTGCGCCAAGTTTGCCTGGTGCTTGTGAAGCTACGATATTATCTTGTTCAGCATGTCCTCCCCATGGTTCGTGTTCCGGAACTCTGCTGCCTATACTTTGTTTAACAGTAAGGTTCTGTGTGTGATTTCGCAATTTTGGAAAATAAGCTCTTTCAGCCTTAGGACCATTCAAATCAATCAATTTTGCAGTTACTTTTAAATGCCCTTTTACTAGTATATTTCCATTACGATCTGATGTCAAGTTCATGTCTTTTGCACTGAGTATGTTGACTTCTCCATCAACAGTTCCCATATGAATGCCTGCGGATCCTCTAGAATTAATGTTAATATTTTCTGCATCTAAATTAAAATCTCCGCCAACGTGTAGATTCATATCATTTTCACAGTGCATGCTGATTTTGTTTTCACTATAAACATCGATATCACCATTTTTACTCATCTGTATCCAAGCTGACCCGTCTTGATTGATAATATAAACAATGCCTGTTGTGTCGTGCATTAGAATTTGAGCACCTTGTCTTGTACGCATTCTCACAAGATCATTTTTTCCCGGTATTCTAGCTTTGTCAGGAACAAGAACATTTGCATCATTTCGAGTTCCGTCGTCCATGACAAGACTGTGACCTCCAGGTGTTTGCATACCGAACAAATTAATAGGACTTTCTCTTCTACCACCACTGCTGGTCAATCCTCTGATAACATCTAATCCTAGTCCTTGTTTTGCTAGTTGTTCTGATTGATTGTGTCTTGTTCTTACAATGCCGTCTGTGCTTTTAACATCTAAATCAACTGCTGGAGCAACTACACCTTCTCTGGTAATACCAGCACTCAATCCAGGTATTTGTGCATTCCTGCCAATATCACTCAGTACACCAAGTAAATAACCTTCTTGTTCCAGTCCAGTAAAAGCAACCAATACCTCTGAACCTGGTGAGGGAGGAGGAGCCATCATTCCATAATCGTCACTGTAATTGGGATCATGAAATGCTCCGCCAAAACTCATCAATCTGCGAACCTTGTGATATTTTTTTCTATCTTCTTCATTTTTGTCACTGATAATTTCTTGGCCAATTAGCTCGACGTATATTTGATTTTGATAAGTATCGTCTTTGACACTTACAACTTTTCCTAGAAACACACCCATGAGTGTTTGCAGCGCACCGTGTTTACTTCTATCAAACCTCTCAGGTACACCTATGCTTTCAGTGTCTAACCCGGTATATTTTCCTCGCATGTTATACTAATCCTCTTGCTATATCTCTTAACCAACTTGGAGCATTTCTTGCTCTGAATGTACCGTTGTCTAGTTGTCCACCCCAATACTGAACACTTCCTGGCTGAGCATTGTCTATGTGGAATGTATTATCGCCCATGTATCCGTTGCCAGCACCAAGACCAGTTGCGCCAGCCAATCGACTTTGATTTATAAAGTTTTGTATGATAGGAACATCAGCTGCATTATTTAAACTCAATGGCGTATTTCTACCAGGTACAAACAACTGTACATCTGCTGCACGACCGTTGTCGTGTCTTGTACTTCCCGTTCTGTTTGGTCCGCTGGATGGTTGTCCACCGCTGGTGACCACAACATTAACGCCGGCATTAGCACCAGCTCGTTGTAATATGCTTTCAAGACTTGATGTGATTGGTTGATTTCTTATACCACTTTGACTTTGTGTAACTGTGCCTGTGCCTGTGCCATTTACAAAATTTATGTTACCAGGTCCTGTACTAGATGGAGTGACATTTCCGTCGCCAGGACCATCTCCTTGTTCAGGACTGGTATAAACATCAGCCAGCTGTCTGAAATTATCTAAACTTATTTCCCCAGAGGTTAGTTCTTCTAACACCAATCCAACGTTAGTATTGGTGTCACGGAAAGCATCCAACATCATAATAAATTGTCCGTCAGCATATCTAGCTTGAACTTGTGTAACTCTGTACAATCCTGTAATACCAAAATCTCTTTCAACTATATTCATTAGTCCAGTACTGTCGTCTGGATATGTTGGAAAATTAATATTCAAAAAGAAATTGTTTCCGCCTCTGGTATAAGGAGCTCCCCCGCTTTGTCCTTTGGGTTGTCCTAGCCAATAAGGATCGCCGCGTACTGTGATCATAATGTTTGCAAGATCAGCCAAACTGTTTAAATTTACTTCAACTGCACCTAACATCAATGAACCTGCATTTTTAGCTTTGTCTGGTCCTTGTACTGCTTTACTGTTTACAATGTTAGGCACAAAATCTAGAGGCATATCATACCCTTGTGCATGTGCTGCGGCAGCTCTAGCTCTAGAACTAACTTCATTTTGTGTGATGTATCTTTTGGCTAATCCTGGTAATCGAAGGTCGCCTGCTTGTTCAGCGTACTTTTGTGCATAATCTGTTTTTGCTTGTCTATTTGCTTCAGCTTGGAGTTTTATAGCTGACCTCTGTAATTCCAATTGTTGTTTTTCTGCTTCAAGTCGATCGACAAGTTGTTGACTAAATCCAGCGCCAGGGCCTTTAAACTCGTTTTCTTGATCAATTTTATTTTGTAGGTCTGTTATTTGTTCATCTAGTTCGCTGAGCCTTTTGGCAAATTCACTCTTCCTAGCAAGTATATCTTGTAGTTCTTCGCCGAGTTGACTGAAACCAGGAATTATATCATCTGCACTACCACTAATACCATGATTGAGTGCTTGAAGTTGATAGTAGGTGTTGTTGAGTGTGAGATCAAATCCCAGTACTTCTGTATTAAGACCAGTATGAGTATAATCAAATTTCTTTCTCAACAATCCATTCTTTACAATATTAGACAATCTTTGTTTTTGTAAACGAGTACCTGTATAGACCTCAGAATAACTAACAGGATCGTGTGCTATCTCAGGTGTAACATATTGTCCTACAGTATAAGTGATTAATTTTTGATAGTGCTTTTTAAGAGGATCATAAGGACCATACTTTACTTCAGTTTCGTATTTCATCCAACTGGTTAGTTTGGCTATACTGTCAGGTCTGAGTTTTGGATCATTGGGTTTGTCTTTTCCAAATCCACCTCCAAAAATAGGAAAGGATTGAAAGTTTGTGGTCTGATAAAGTGCAGTTGCTATTGCAGCTACAATACTTGTACCTTTTGCAAAACTAAATTGCAGCGTTCCTGAACCACTAACACTAATACCCTTTGTGCCATCTTCGTTGTCTATGCCTTCAATAGCCCCAAATTTCCACTGACCCCAATCTGAAATTTCTCCATCTAGTGCAAAAGTGTATACGTTAGGTAACAACTGCAAATCTGTTAATTCCATGCGATTTATTTCTTGTTGGTTTATTTTTTCTTGGAATTCACTTAAAAATTCACCAAAAGTTTTGGCCTGAAATATTGTGTCTTGTAATAGGTGCAGGTTAACTCTAGTATATGCATCACTTTTAGTTTCTATAAAATTAGCAGTGTACATGCTAGCACCGTCTTGGTGTTGTAACTGTAGGTCTGTTAAAGTACATGCATAATAATAAGGACCAATTATGTTACTTACCGCAGTACCATCGTCTGTATATCCTTTAAAGTTAAGTTCAAGTATATAAGTTGCTTTCAAATGACTTTCGATGCCCAGTTGTCTAGCTGCAAAAAGTATTCTATTAAACAGTGTCACACCGCCAGGTTCTGCCAGTCGTATATTAAATTCATTGGCCACACTGCTTCTGTCAGATTTTGAAAATGCAAGTATTAAGTTTTGTTCAACTTCTTCAATGTTTATTTCAGCTTCTACACCACTTTCTGCTAGTGTTTTTACTCGATTTGCACTAATAGTCTGAGCTGGTGGCTTATCTGCTTCTTGAGGATGCACCATGTGTATTTTCCAACTATAGGTGTAGTTGTCAAATCCGTTGAGTATGTTATCTTCATAAAACTGAACTTTACCCCTTGCGCCTGCGATAGGCTCTCCGCCCGGCACAGCACTGTCTTCAGAAAGCGTTGGATTTATTATATCTGCCAAGTCTCCCACATCATCTGGCAGTACAATTGGTGTACTGTCAGGATCTATTGTTCCGTTTGCCATGGCAATACCGCTAGCAATATGACTGTTAAAATAACTGCTGGCTTCTGAGCCACCTTCAAATTGGATCATTGAATTGATCATGCTTTGTGTTAGTGAAGGATTACTCGCAAGGTTGATTGATTGATTGGGATCAACGCCCATTCGACTAGCGACATAATCTATATATGAATTTGTAGGATTGTTGTCACTAGGTGGAGCCCATCTAGTAATCATTTGATTAACTGTGGTCAATCCTCTGTTTTGATAAGTGTAGAGATTTTTAGTCATTGCTCTCACACCCATAGCTGGTGTGTCGAATTTCACAAAACCACCTTCGCTACCCACACGGCCTTCCCATGCAATTCCTACATCTCTGATATTTCCAGGATTGTTATTTCTCACGCTTTTAGCGACCATTAGTTAACTCCTGCTGGACTAAACCTGTTTGGCACTTCTATTGTTTTTCCGCTGGTAAAATCCATAATGGGATCTTTGATTATATTTCTGTTGTAGTGTACAAACACCCACCACAGTCTTGCACTGCCATACAAATCGTATGCCAGCAAGTCTGGACGTCTATCGTACTTTGGTTGTATAATAAGTTTGCGTCTACTAGCATCTAAGTTATCACTGGTCACAGGAGGATTGTACAATTCCAAATATTTTTGATTGATCCCAGTTTGTGCATAGTTACTGGTTTGACTATAGTTAGGTATTGCCATTAGATAAATCCTTGTGTATATGCACTGCCTCTTACAAAGCTGTTAGTACTGTATACTTTTTTCTGTCTGTCAGGAGTGTTTTGTACCAACAAGTCAATTGCAAATGTCATTATGGTTGGAACTTGTTGTCCACCATAATCCTTGAGATCTACATTGCTGTCGTATGTTGTACTAAAGTTAGCAACAACACATCTTATGTCATTGAATTGTTGTGTACCAAAACTGCTGAATCTTAGCACAGGAGGAGGTGTACCTGCTGTTGGTGTATTGCTTACATCTCCTATACCAAACCACATTTTTGTAACACTTCTTAAAAAATGTAGCACAGCAAGTGTATAAGCTGCTTCACCTTCAGTGACACTGCTGAACTGTGCCATAACTTGTATACTAGGACTAGGTGTGTTTCTATAAGCATTGTATGAATAGTTTGTGTGAACTAGATCATAAGAGCTGTAACTCACACTCTGTTGATAGGTAATATCAGGTTGATAAGGAAAAACAATTCCCAGTCCACCACCACTAGCAGTTCTCAGAGGATCTAGTAGACTGCTACTGTAATAGCCAACAGCACCTCTGGGCAACATAAGTTTGGTTTTATTTTCAGCTAGAACCGCCATTTAGTTTATCCTTAATAAAATTAAACACATTTTCGTTTATACTGCCAAAGAACTCTCTAAAGGTCATGCGTTTTTGATTGTCATTTAAACTGTCGTTTTTCATAACATTTCTAAAATCAGTAGCACTCATACCACCTTCTTGAATTGGCACTTCAAGTATATAACCTGCTTGATCACCCGGAACCATTTCTGCTCCTGGCTCGTAATCTCTGAGATAGTTACCACCTTTGAGTCGTCCAGCATCTTTGGCACTGAACACTAGAACAATTGCAGTTTTCGCAGGATCTTTACCTGTCAAACTCACATCAGGTCTGTAAGGACTGGTCTTGACAATTTGCTTTTGTGGTATACCAAACATTTGTTGCATAAGACCAGTTTTCTCTTCGTATGTAAACGGATCTTTTTCAGGTGTCGCATTTTTAGCAATTGTAGTAGCGATAAATACGTTATCAGAACCAAACTGTTCTACTAGATCCATGTAAACTTTATGATGACCTTTGTGCATAGGCTGAAATCTACCACCGTAAAAAACAGCAATATCTGTAGCCACATCTTCCATCAATTGTGCGTATCTCATAGTGTTCTCCTATAATACTATTTATAGACGAATTAAATGCGTATTGATTGACAAACAGGATCTGTGAACATATACTGTAATAAATTTAAGGAAACAATATGAAAAGACAAAAATATTTAAACAACAAGGACATGCTCAAAGAAATACACAAGAGTAAATTGAGTTTTTGCAGTAGTTTAGATGACGAATACAACAGATTCGATGTTATTGTAGAAGATATTGAAGACATTAATAACCCAGAATTTATTCAAGCAGCTAAAGAATCAAGAGCGGCACAACTGAGCGCACAAGCCTATGAAAGTGCATATTGGGAATGGCATGACAACAATGGCAAAGCCAGTCAAAAACCCAAACAAATTGCACACAAAGTTGATCCAGATACTATAGACGAAAGCACATTGATATTTCGTTTGATGACATTTGAACATGTGCCACTAGAGCCTGGCAGAAAAAGCAAGCCTAAAACTGTAGCAGATCATCATGCTAAATGTAATTTCCCCCCATTCAAACACTATGCATATGTAAATGGTGAACTCAAAGAAGTACTACGCAGTCATTGGGAAGGTGGTTTTGACAATGGAAAGTTTAGTACAACACACGGCAGCATCAGTAACAATCTAGCAAAGATGTTTATCAAACTGTGTGAACGTTACAGTATGCGCAGTAACTGGCGTGGATACACCTATGTGGATGAAATGCGCAGTCATGCATTATTGCAACTGTCGCAAATTGGATTACAGTTTAACGAACTAAAAAGTCAAAACCCATTTGCTTACTATACAGCCGCAGTGACTAATAGTTTTACTAGAGTGCTTAATTTAGAAAAACGCAACCAAAACATCAGAGACGACTTGCTGCAAGAAAGCGGTCAGATGCCTAGCTGGACACGACAAATCGAACACGAAATGGCAGAACGTGCCAAGTGGGACGAGCAGATGGAAAAAGAACGCAAAGAAGCTACTGGTACTAACTTCTAGGTTGACATCGCACATATTTTCAGTTAAAGTAAACAAAGTTATAACTTCTTTGAACGGAGACTCATGACATTTTTTAACAGAGCCGCATGTTTTACAGACATACACTTCGGCAACAAAAACAACAGCAAACAACACAATCGAGATTGTGCTGATTTTGTAGATTGGTTTATTGAACAAAGTGAAGATTGCGAAACTTGCATCTTCTTAGGTGACTGGCATCATCATCGTGCCAGCGTAAATGTAAGCACACTCAATCACAGTGTGGAGAATGTAGGCAAACTCAGCAGAGCATTTGAACATGTGTACATGATCATGGGCAACCATGACCTATACTATCGTGAGAAGCGTGACCTCAACAGTTTGCCTTATGCAGGACTGTTTGAAAATGTAACACTGGTAGAAGATGCACTTGTTGAAAACGATGTTGCACTTATTCCTTGGCTAGTAGAAGATGAATGGAAAAAATTAAACAAAGTCAAGTGTCGTTATATGTTTGGACACTTTGAGCTTCCATTCTTTAAAATGAATGCTATGGTGGAAATGCCAGATCATGGTGGCATTAATGCAGAACATTTAACTGGACCTGAATATGTGTTTACTGGACACTTTCACAAGAGACAAAACAAAGGCAACGTACACTATTTAGGTAGCCCATTTGGTCACAACTATGCCGACACTTGGGACGATGACAGAGGTATGATGAAATTGTCTTGGGGAGGCGCTCCGGAATACATCAATTGGAACGGACCTCGTTATAGAACTGTACCTCTTAGTAGATTGATAGACGAACCTGATGTGATTCTAAACGAATATACATATTGTAGAGCAACACTGGACATCAACATCAGTTATGAAGAAGCAAGTTTTATTAAAGAAACTTTTAGTCAACAGTACAACGTTAGAGAAATAGCGTTGATCCCCAGCAAAAAGGAAGAACACGCTCAGGATTGGAAAGTTGTAGACGACATTGAGGTTGAAAATGTAGATCAAATCGTGTACAATAGTTTAAACGCTGTAGACAGCGATATGATAGACAAAAAGATCCTAGTAGACATTTATAATTCCCTATGATTACACTTAAAGATATTACCATAAAGAATTTTATGAGTGTTGGTAATGTAACGCAAGCTGTGCGATTTACTGACAACGGACTAACACTTGTATTGGGCAATAACCTAGACCTTGGAGGTGATGGAAGTCGTAACGGTACAGGTAAAACAACTATTATCAATGCATTAAGCTATGCTATATATGGCAATGCGCTAACTAACATAAGAAAAGACAACCTTGTTAACAAAACCAACAGCAAACAAATGCTGGTTACATTGGATTTTGAAGTAGAAGGAGTTAAATATCGTATTGAACGAGGCAGAAAGCCCAATGTGCTTAAATACTATGTCAACGAACAAAATGTTGACGAAGACGAAGCACAAGGCGAGAATCGTCAAACTCAAGCACAAATAGAAAAACTGTTTGGCATGAGTCATGATATGTTCAAGCACATTGTTGCACTAAACACATACACAGAACCTTTCCTCAGCATGCGGGCAAATGATCAACGTGCTATTATTGAGCAGCTATTAGGCATAACAATGCTCAGTGAAAAGGCAGAGGTTCTCAAAGAACAGCAAAGGCTGACAAAAGATGCAATCAAGCAAGAAGAATATAGAATTAGCGCAGTTGAAGAAGCAAATTCCAGGATTGAAAAAAGTATTGGTGATTTGGAACGGAGACAGAGAATTTGGTGTAATAAACAAGCATCAGATATCCAAGACATTGAGCAACAAATCAACACCCTCCAAAAGATAGACATACAAACTGAACTCAACAATCATGCACTGCTGAGTGATTACCTCGAAAAGAAACAACAGATAAACACACTAGAATCTGAGATTGTCAAATTAGAAACTGCTATCACGAGAGAGAAAAAGCGTTTAGAAAAAGCGCAGAAAGATTTACTAGCAACTGAACAACACGAATGCTATGCATGCGGTCAAAAGATCCATGATGAAAAACACGGTGAGATACTCAAAACAAAACAATTGGCTGTGGCAGAATCACAAGACTTGATAGACAATGACTTTACACTGAAAACAGAATATCAAGCAGCACTGGTTGATCTGGGCGAACTTGGACAGATACCTGTTACACACTATAACACACTGCAACAAGCACTTGAACATCAAAACACAGTAAACAATTTAAAAGCAGAAGCTGAACGTATTGCCAACAACACAGACACATATCAAGAACAAATAGATGCGCTCAAAGAAACAGGAATGCAAGAAATTGTTTGGGATGAAATGAACAACTTGAATGTTTTAAAGGATCATCAGGACTTCTTGTATAAGCTGTTAACTAACAAAGATAGTTTTATTCGCAAACGTATCATTGAACAAAACTTACAGTACTTGAATAGTAGACTTGCTTACTATCTAACTAAGTTAGGCTTGCCACATGAAGTTGCATTCCAACCAGACTTGAATGTAGAGATCACTGAACTTGGTAGAGAACTAGACTTTGACAACTTGTCAAGAGGTGAGCGCAACAGATTGATACTGGGTTTAAGTTGGAGTTTTAGAGATGTATTTGAAAGCATGAATACACCTGTAAACTTTTTAGCTATCGACGAGCTTATCGACAGTGGTATGGACACAAATGGTGTAGATGCTGCACTAGGAGTTCTAAAAAAGATAGAGCGTGAACGTAACAAAAACATTTTCCTAATCTCACACAGAGATGAACTGGTAGGTCGTGTAAATACCATACTACAAGTTATCAAAGAAGGTGGGTTTACTACATTCAGTACAGATACAGAGTTAGTTGATGCAAAATAAAAATGATTGGTGGACACATTATTGTTTTAAGCAAAAAGATCACATAAGTTTTCTCAAAGAAGACGAATGCGACTGGTGCGGAGAAAGATATCAAGAACCTGGTGTAGTATCTCATCCGCAAGAATTATTAACAAAAAAGATTTTACCTCCAGATGTATTTTACAAGGTGTTTAGTAATGGATCCTGATGACGAAAATGATTACAATATAACAGATATCAACATACACAGTTTCAATAACAAAGCTGACAAAGGTGATAGTGATTTTGACTGGTGGATGGAACATGAAGCTCCATTTGTTACAACTAACACAATGGCAGATACAACTGTGAATATATCAGACTACACAACCAGTACAATTGATATAAGTTCCTTGACATTAGGAAATGAAACTGTTACATTTAACTCGAGTGTAAACAGCAATAATATCAAACGACTACAGTATTCTATGCCAATTGACATATTACACAAATGGTTTCCGAATCAAATAAAAGAGGACGATTTAAATGACGATATTCCTTTTTGACGTTGACGGCACACTAACAGATGCCCGCAAGCCTATCGATCCAGACTTCAAAGAATTCATGTTTGAATTTATGAATCAACATCATTGTGTTATTGTTACTGGCAGTGACAGACCAAAAACTGTGGAGCAGATTGGTTTAGAGCTCACAAACACATTTCATAAGGTATATCATTGTAGCGGTAACCATGTGTTTGTTGGCAATCAAGAACACCACAAAAACACATGGACGCTTACTGAAGAACAATATAAATTTTTAGAACAAGAATTAGATAGATTTAATTATCCTGAAATGACAGGCAATCATATTGAACAGCGTACAGGTACTGCAAACTTTAGTATTTGCGGGAGAAACGCAGATTGGGAACAACGTGCTAGGTATGCAGAATGGGAAAAACACAACAAAGCCAGAGAACAAGTAGCACTTGCATTCAATGAAAGATTTGACGATGTAGTTGCACAAGTAGCAGGAGAAACAAGTGTTGATATTTTTCCAGTAGGTTGTGACAAAGGACAAGTGCTTAACGATTACAAAGGTTCACAAACTATCTTTTTTGGAGACAACTGTTTTCC
>Ga0194024_1000038_pt1 | contig 26290 bp, 24 predicted proteins | sample IW13Sep16_MG_FD_140337 | JGI IMG/M metagenome (GOLD analysis project Ga0194024, IMG submission 140337) | Freshwater microbial communities from the Broadkill River, Lewes, Delaware, United States - IW13Sep16_MG | ecosystem: Environmental > Aquatic > Freshwater > River | place: USA: Delaware...
ACAACCATGGAGCAATTTTGACTGTATCTTTATTTTTTATTTCCGTAAAATTGTTCATTGTTTATACAATATCAAATATTTAAAATATTAATGCTTATATCAATTTTTTTTTAATATTATATTCAATGGTCCGTAAAAACTTATCGTCTGACCGCAAATAGTACTCATATATATTGCACATTTTACTCTTGGAATATTTATCCAAATCTATGTTTGGATTATATTTGAGTATCTGATCTCTCAACATTTTTATCGTGATAGATGATGTCGCTAAACAAGCCGTGCCGAAAGATTTGGTTTGGATATTCTTATCCAAATGTTTTACTTTCGATTTCGGTTCGAACATCGTTTTGTCCTTGTTCGTAACGATGTCAATAAATCCTTCAAATGTTTTGTTTGTTAAACCATTTTTAATGTCTGATACATATTTGTTATTGGTTGATATATCACATTTTGTGAACTTGCCATTTTTCCTTTTACACAGGTATGTGTCTATGTAAACATTATAATACGCAACAATATCATCATTTTCATCCTTTATAACATATTTACCCGTATCCAATGACTTAAGCATTTGTTCGTTCGTTGCCTCTACAACTTTCTCTATATCATTGGCGGAAATTCGATCAACGATCATATCTGCTATTATGTCATCCTTAGTATTGGCATCGACTAGTTTCATCAAATTGTGTAATTTAGTGTATGCTTTCAGAAACTTTTTATCAATGCTTTTTCCTTCTTCATGTTTTGGTTTTTCAGTCTCTGTTTCATCAGTATATTTTGAGTCTTCGTTAACTACTTTATCGATTATATAATGACTAACATATTTACGCTTTTTACTTCGTCTGTCCACCAGAGTGATTTTATAATCGTCTATTTCCTCCTGTTGAAAAAAATATTGATTGTTCGTTTTAATTAAATATCCTTTTATCTTATTGATTTGTAAACTTGTCTTATTTTTACACATATAATTCAATGTATGTTCTAACAAATCGTTATCGTGCAATTTTTTGATTTGTTGCAAATCGAACTCATACATCATATTATCCGCAATTACTTTTCTCAAATGTTTGCTAGTCTCTATAATGTCAAACAACAACATGCGTAGATTTGAATATTTCTGTTTTTTTACGATCTTTGATTTATGAGCACATACGATGTTGTCGTATTTGGATGATACTTTAGCTTTACTTCCATCCGATTTCACAATATCCTTTACTAAGTTTACCGACGAGTTGTTATTGAGAACACAATCAATCGAATTGGATTTTATGATATTTTCTATTTGATTAATTTTATCTTGTTTCTTGATCCCCAATCTATAACGACGATAATCGACTGATTCGATATTTTCTTTATCGTTATTCACGTTCAAATGTAGAAAGACCCCAACATTTCTCTTCTCCTCCGGTAACGCTTCATGACTATAATAGCGCACACCTCTTCCTATTATTTGTTCGATTTTGTTCATGTTATACCATGGTTCTAATATATGAATTTCTCTTACATTTTTAAAAGTAACACCTTCAGACGCTACCTCATTTATTAACGCTATCTTTATTAAATCACCGTTTTTGTTAGATGGATCGTTGAACTTCACAAGTTCGTTTGTGTTGTTTGGGGATACACTATCATCAGCAGTTAATATAATGTAAGCCTTTTTATTTTTTTTAATTTTGTTATCCAATAAAATATTGTTATTGTTGTATTTGTCGTATCCCAAGTGTTCCAACGCGATTGCACACGGTATCAACCCTGAATACAAAAATTTCGAATATATCAATATTAAACCCTCTTTGGTGTCGATATCCTTCATTATGTTGTATATTTTTGACGAATAGTTATTGAGATTATCCAGTTTTAAAAACATATTCTTTTTGTCAATATAAGTCACCCTCAATTGTTTAGTGTTATCTTTTTTTTCGAAGTTGTTAAAAAATCCTGTTTTCCCTTTTGAATTGCGAATATCGTTATTGTTATCTGTGGGGTAAACTATGTTTGACAACTGTATTCTGTTCTGTATGTCTTTATTAGTGTCGTTTTGTTTGATTTTGTTAATATTGTATATATGTTTTTGTTGTCCCGTCATCTTTGAATACATAAACTCGTAGTCTTTGTCGTCTATAGGTTTAATCTTTGATTTTAAATTCAACATGTCAATCTTTGGGTGCTTTGATAACTTCGAACTTGCATAGTACTGAATGGGAAATGTTTCGGGATCGTAACCTCGCATATACGATACATAGTTTTTAGCGAAATATTTCAACTTTTTAATTGATGATTTAGTCAACTTTTCGTTATCATCAAACTCAATAGAAGTATCGTATGAGTAATACTGTTTATCCGTTAAATATACAAAGTCCATTATCCAAGAAATTTCACTTGGATTGTCGAACATAGGTGTCGCGGAAAGCATTACCAAGCGAACATTTTCAGCACACCTAAGAATAAACTTTAAAACTTTTGGAAACTTTTTCATTGATTTTTCATTAATCAATCGAATGTTATGAATCTCGTCAATTATGAATATCCTGTTTGAAAACTCTTCGCGAACAGTGTTGAAAATATACATATTTCGTTTGTTCATGTCGTTTCCATATTTCTCTTTGCTCTTTCGTTTTATAGTATCTATGTAATTCACCATTTTTAAATAACCAAAAAAACTGTACTTCTCGTTGATCATCTTCTGTATTTTCTTATTAACTTCCACTCTACTCATTTTATTCCAACTTGGTATCATATCCAAATATTGTTGACCATTGCACGATTCGTATGTCTGAGTGTCATAGTTTAGTTTGGACATGTCAAACAACTCCTTCCTATAGTTGCTTTCTAACGCGCTTGGTAACAAAACTAACACTTTTTTGTCGAATACATCGACGAAGTTTTCCGCAATCAAAATGGACGAACACGTTTTCCCCACACCAACACCATGGAACAACAATATGCTTGTGTTCGAGGTGTCGATGGAAAGAAACTTTTTAAGAAACTTCTGATTCCTGGTGAAAGCGAAACCGTCTAACGGATATTTGGTAACAATGTCAACAAAATATTCGTGATGTTCATCGATTCTATGTTTGGTATATTGAGGTTTCAACAGTCTAGACTTGAATACAGTCTTCTGAATATCTAGAAAGTTCTTATGTTTTTTGAAATTGTCATGAAGTGTTTTAAAATATTCGAATTTCTTTTTTAAAGTAGCTTTCTTAATGTTGTTCAATTCGGTCTTTTCTTCTTTGGTCAATTCAATGTTATCCCAGTTTGAATATATTGACAGTTTCTGTGCATTTTCTTCCGTGTCTTCATCCGACTCGGTGTCTTCATCCATGTCAGAGTCCGTGTCTTCATCCGACTCGGTGTCTTCATCCATGTCAGAGTCCGTGTCTTCATCCGACTCGGTGTCTTCACTTATATTTATATTCGTGTCGTCAACAGCAGACTCAGTGTCTTTATCACTACTGTCGGTGTCACTGTCGGTGTCGTCAACAACAGACTCAGTGTAATCAACGGGAATCAAATAATCGTAATGAATACCCGAACTTTGATTAGAATTAGTGTAGACATTCACATTGGAGATAGTACTATTAATATTCAATACACCCGAATTATACAAATATACAATTTTGTCACATCCTTGTGTTGCGTGATATTTTGTGCTGATATCTTTGTGTAAAAAGTAAATCCAAACATTTTGAACTTGTGACCAAACCGCAATACAGACATCAAACAAAACTGCTAATATTTCTAATTCGTCGTTTTCTGCCCAACCGGAACCAAGCTCGTCGATACCGCTTTGAATTCTATTCTTGACACTATTGTTATATTTCTTTCCATTGATTTTCATATCATTTTCTTCCAACGCCTTAATTAGCATTCGTCTTAAACCGCGTGTATTTTTGGGAGTTTTAACATTCGGATAAAAAATATGCATTGATTTCAGAAACGCGTGATACGCACAATCTCCATCACCCGGTGTTTTTTTCAATGTGTAAAACTGTTTACTATACTCAACCAGTTCGAAGTTTTTTTGTATATGTGTAGTCATTATTATACTTACGAAATATTAATATTTTTTGTTTTTAAAATTTGTAAATGTATTCTTTTAAATAGTTCTAGTTTTTCTATTTTATTATTAATTTTAGAACAAACCGTATGGTAATCGAACCAGCGAACATCTTTTATTTCTTTGATTTGATCATGATTGTTCTCGTCATAAAAAACATCATGAATATTATTCTTACAATAGGTTGCCAAATAAAATATATTTCTATATCGTAGCTTGTTGTTTCCTACAAAAATCTCTTCGTACTGTTTGCAGTTTTCTTCAATCAATAATAATGTTTTGTTTATACCAGACTCTTCTTCGAACTCTCTTAGTGCGCAGTGAATATCTTTTTCGTTGATTTTTCGTCTTCCTTTCGGAAACTCCCACTCGGTTTCTAACAGATTATCAGACGGAATTAAAATGTCTAAAGTTATTTCAATAATTTGTCCGTTCGCTTTGATTTTGTAACCGTTTTTCAATGCTTTAAATTTATTAGCACTAATGTTGTACTCCTTCCGCATATTGTTGGCGTTGTTGATCCACATAGAGTTCCATAAAGAATCGAAATCATGATTTCTTATTTTTTCTTGTTCACATTTGGTCATATTTTTGAACAATTTGGATATATATCGAATATTTTTTATATCGTACTTACCTCTAATGAACTCAGTATAACATAAAGAATCTTTCCTTTGAACCATCAAATAGTACAAATGGTTGTGTAAATATTTATAGCAGATTATTCCGAAACTAGTTATGGGAAAATTACAGTTTTTGGAGGTATGTCCATTGTAGCCGCAATTTATACATACAATATCTTTTTTACAATGTTCTCTGTGATGAAAATTCATTTTCTTCAACCTACAATACAATTACATTTTAATGTTTTAAATATTTCCTCGCCAAAAAATATTATCTGTAATAAAATATATTTTCAATGGATCCTAAAATATGGGGTAAGCATATGTGGGCAAGTATTCACTTTATCGCTTTGGGATATCCACAATCGCCTAGCGAAAAAGAAAAATCGGATTTCAAACATTTTTTTGAAAACCTACACAAAATATTGCCATGTAACGCATGTAGTAAACATCTTGAAAGTACCATTAAAAATGAACTTCCGTTGCACGCAAACAACCTTGAAAATAATAACGAACTTTTTAAATGGACCGTTCAATTGCATAATATTGTCAATAAACGATTGAACAAAGAAAATATGTCATTCAAAGAAGCTGAAAATATCTATTATAAAAGAGATTTGTTTCAGGAAGCGATGTGTCCCTCCGATGATTTAAATAGCGAACAGGTATTCAATATGAAAATGTGTGTAACATTGCTGTTTTTATGTATAATTTCAATGTTAATAAATATCTATTACATCATCTTCAGAAAAAGGTAAACATTCGTATTTATTAGGAGGAATCAATGTATTGAGTGATTTACCAATTTTCGCATAGATAGAATTGGATACATCAATTTTAAGATCAAAATGCAAATACATATCCCCGATCTCATTTATTCCCTTTTTTTTAACAACGAACGGTTTAAAACAATCAAATACCTTATTACTTCGTATCACAATAGACTCGTGTGCATACATTATTTCTTTGACAAATCCACACAACAACTCTAACAAAGTTATCGATATGTTAATGTGTATGTTCATATCGTCAAATCTAATAATTTCACTATCATAAACATGCTCAATCAAAAGCACAATCGACTTTGAAATAGTAATAATCTCGTTATGTTTAATACCTGGTCTCAAGTATATATTTCTAGTATCCTTCTTTTTAATTTTCCTATTACCGTTACATATATTACAAACCTTGTTATTAATTATAAATATTCCCTTACCATTGCAAGTTATGCAAGATAAAAAAGATATTGTAGGATTTACACCTTTTCCGAAACATTCTCGACATTGAATGGTATTTTTCAAAGGATCAGCAATTCCTGTTTCATTACACGAAGCGCATGGATACAAAATGAGTATATCGTAGTTTTTGTAACAACCGTACATTACATCATCGATACTCATTTGTATTTTAATCTTTTGTTGATCATGTTCTGCGCTTAAAATATCGGCGAAGAAAGATTGAATGTTTCCTTTCGTGTTGGCATAATATATGTTATCGTATTCTTTTCGTTTGGTTTCATCCGATAACGTGTCATACGCTTCTTTTATTATTTTGAACCGGGCATCATTACCATTGTTTCTGTCTGGATGATGCATTAATGCTAACATTTTATATTGTTTTTTGATATCCTCCAATGTGCTATTGTTGTCAACATTTAACACCTTATAAAAATCATTTTCTTCTTTCATCATTTATGTGAATGATTTAAAATTATTTAAATAAGTTTAATAAAAAATGACAGATATTTCTCCATATAATGTATTGGATATTCATCGGAATTGTACGATAGACGAAGTGAAAAACAAATTCAAAAAATTGGCGGTTCAATATCATCCCGACAAAGGCGGGGACAAAAACATATTCAATTTACTAGTTCATAGTTTCAAACAAATTGTTAAAGATATCAATGATAAGAACAGTGACAAAGATTTTCAAACCTTGAAAACCGAATATAAACATTCAAACAACACAGATAACAACTATGTTGTTGCGAATGAAGAGTTTCATGATAAATTCAATAAGTACTTCAACGAAAACAAAACCGTCGACATTAATTTTGAAAGAGGATATAACAACTTTATAAACGAGCCTGAAATTAAAACATCCCAAAAGCATTACAAATTAAAAATATATAAAGAACCAGAGGGTAACATTTTAAGCAAACTTCAATTTGAAGAACTCGGAACGACCATAAAGGATTATTCCGGAAAAAATGATGATATTCACAAGCTTCAATACATGGACTACCAATACGCACACACTACCTCCAAGCTAATAGATCCGGATATGGTCAAACACCGTAACGAATTCAAGAGTTTAAATGACATCAAACAAAAGCGCTCATCAGAAAACTTCTCCCTAACAAACGAAGAGAGAACATTTTACGAAAAACTTTCGTTAATGAAAGATAGAAAAGAACAGAAGAGAATTGCCAAGTTACAAAAGTTTGACAAATATCTTGACAAACACAACTCGTCTCTATCTCAACTATCTATACAATAGAACTCAGTTGTATGTAAGAAAATAGTTCGTTCGCAAATTTTTACATTGATTATTGAACAAAGCTGGATTGATGTTATTAGTGAGAATGATTAAATCCGTCATCGCTTCTATAGGAACACCTGTCGTGAGAATAGACATATCCAATAGCAAAATGTGTACATCATGTTCAAATTTTTTCAATATATTTTTTAAGATGTTGTTGTTTCCTTGTAAATTTAAATAATTAATGTTCATCATTTCTAATATATTTTCGAATCGTGTCAAGAATGTTTTATTGTTTCCTAAAATGCCTATTTTGTTTACATTGTTGTTCAACTGTTTAATCAAACATTCAAAATTTTCAAAAATAGAGTTTTTAGCACTTATTGTGTCTTTTATATTATACTCGATTGTTGGTTCTTGTACATAAATCTCAAAATTATCTTTTTTACATAACGGGCATAACGCCGTTTCGTTACAATTCTGTTTCTTCCATTTGTTAATACATTCAAAGCAAACCTTATTCGAACAACATTTTAAAATACTTGTAATGTTGATTTCAGAATAGCAAATGAAACATAGATTGTTCTCAGTAATTCGTTTCGTTAATTCCAGTTCTTTCTTGCGAATGCTTTCTTTCTTTATCTCTAAACAATTTAACTTGTTTTGTTGATCAACGATATTTGCGAAATACATTTTTTTTATACAATATTCGTGTGTTTCTAAATTATTGATTTGCTCTTTAAACTGGCGCATTACATTTTTAATGATGTCTTTTTCTGTTTTGATATTTGGATCAGTCAAATGCTTTATTACATGTTTAATGTTGCATTGTTCGATATTGTTCAACACAACTTCGTCAACCAATCCATCTAATGTCAATATAGTGATTGGTCTTTTGCATTCTATGTTAATTGTATCAATAACTTTGTTTTTCTCGTCATTAATGAGGATGTGGTTCAAAATTTCTTTGTTACCGTAAAATCCCTCCTTAATCAAACTCACATCGGAACAAACATACCATTTAAATTCATAATCTATACAACAGTTGGAGAGCAATTTGTTTGTGTAATTTTGAAATATGACTCTTTTGTATGAGTACTCGTGAATGATATTGAAATTCTTTTTTAAAGTTGTATGTGATATAACAATCATTTTATATTGTTTGAACACCTTGTCGGATATTTTAGAACTGTGATTCACAACATAAATAGAACTGTTTGAATACTGTTCCCAAACATGAATCAAATATGGTTGTGTGATAACTAAATTAATGTTATCTACATTCTTCTCGGTTGATATAATAATGTCTTTGTATTGTGTGTTTGTATAATGAATCTTTGTAAAGTTATTAGAACAAATGTTGATTATAACCTCATAGTTATTTGTGACTAAATACCCAGTATTTGTGTAAATCTTTGTATTTGTCGAATTGTTAGTTTCAATATAAGGTTTTCCTTCTAAAGTGTTACATTTATTAATTATTTCATACATTGATTATATATTTAAAATATTTTTGTGGTGATTATACAAATTAATAAATATGCCAATTGAGGATATTGATTTTTTATATCAAAACAGTATCAAGGAAAATATAATTATTATAGTGGACAGTTCAAAGAGAAACAAACTATTATACCCAAATGTATCCGAGTTTCAAATTGACTTTATCGAACCTTTCAATTTTGTTTACGGAATTGAAGTTATCGACACAACCATTCCCAGAACAACTTTCATGATTGACAATTACAACGACGAATTGTTATATAAGGAGGGTTTCGATATATTGAATCAGGATTCGTACAACAAAATCAAATTTGTGAATCAAGATTTTTCCACAGCGGAAACATTCTATCAACGATTCAACGAACAACTTGTCGAATATACAGAATATTTTGAAATCGATAATTATGAAAATAAATTTGACAACACCATTTATGAACAACGCGCTAAAAGTGATTACCCAATTGTTCGTTTTACAAGCAAGATACCTTTTTTATTTGATATGAATAATTCAAGTATTTTCAATGTTCTCGGGTATGATCAATATCCAAAGTTGGAAGATTCGTATAGATATACTAGTGTAAAAAGCATTTTGATGAATTATATTCCAATAAACATGATACCATACAATAACATCAAACCATATGAGTATTTTACAATATACCGATATTCAAGTGCGGAAACTGTGGTAACTGATCTAGAAAACACATTCAATACTTTTAAATTCAGTTATTTGCACCAACCCAAATATAAAATTGGATTCTTCTTACAATATTTGAAGTTGTACTCCAACAAAACAAATGTCTCTAACGAATCTGTAGAGATAAGTATTAGCATGAAAAACATGACTACCAACAAGCTAGTATTTTCCAATTTGACGAACATGATATTTAATAAAATAACCGGGTTTCTTGAGTTTCCGTATCAGACGGATTATTTACTCGGAGACACGCAACCCAATACACATTTGATATTGAATGATAACCATTCATACGAAATAACTATCGATAATGTGTATGTGCATTCAACCGAACTGGGTTCGTTTCAAATGGAAATAGAACTAGGAGGATCTTATTTCATAAATGTAGAAAAAATGGATATCGATAACCCTAAAATATTTATTTCCAAGCCAATATTCTCGGAAGACAATGAAACCAAATTAACTGTCTCTTCAACAACCTCAGATAGTTCTTTATTTATAAACTGTGATGTGGATCAGTCGGTCGTATTTGATGTTCCCTTTCCCTTGAGTTTAACGGGTAAGTTATCATTATATTCTACATTCACAATTCGTTATTTTGAGATTGATGTGGTAAGAAATAATTTAATTTCCGATGATGACTTGTTTATACTGACGGTTAAGAAGAAGTATTTGAACACAGAAAATACAGAATACATATGCGAGTTCATTTTAAAATACAGGTTCGATGCCGAAAATAACAAAGCGGTGTTGTTCTGCGAAAACAATTTTATCGATTCAATCTTTAACTACACTGATTTCAAAATCAATATTGACCCGTCGGATGACAATTATGTAGGCAATGTGGTAATCAACTGTCAATTGTATGCGAAAACACATAGCGTTCAAATCATTGGAAAAACGAACGATTATACTTCCAAATTTAACTTGGAGTTATTCAAACAATTCGGGTTGATCTCTCCAGGTATGTTGAATTTGGCGTCAGAGAATTATTTAATATTACGTTGCGATGAGATAGAGAATCATTTAAGAGGAAGTTATGATGTTAAGGATTTTTCTCCTGGTCTAGGTGTATTAAATATTGATGTACAAGGTTATGCGACAGGGCGAACGGAATTCTTTTCAGTAAAATATAAGGAGTTTCATCCCATAGGCAAATTGAGTAAAATGAAGTTTAGATTCGAAAGAAAAACCGACGGCAAGTTGTATGATTTCAAAAACATAGACTTACATTTCATATTATCCATTAAATTCCTAAGACCGATTCAAAAAGAGTTTTTCAATAAATCAACTCTCAACCCGAACTATAATCCAAACTATTTAGGTTACTTTAATAAAACTTTACAAGATCATTATGATGAAGAGAGTAGTGACGACGACAGCGATATAGACGAAAAATATTTTGAATCGGAATTCAATGACAGGGAAAACGAGTTAATACACAGAATGGAAAAAAACTCAATGAGATGATCGATTAATTTAAAAAATTAAACATTTTAATACCACGAAATATATAATCATATGCGTTAAATATTAAAATGAGTGGAAACCCATATATAGAGATAAAAAACGACTTACATCATATACGTGTAACGAATCTAAATACGAATGTTGTGTCATATTTTTTGAAGCATAGTTTAGTTATTCAAACAGATAATGCATCATCGTTTTTTCTAAAAAATGATAGTTTTGTCAAATATATCAAATATGATGATGTAAAATCACCCACAACAATCGATATTGACGATTTAATCCAAAAGATAGTTGATTATATGATGGTTAACGAAATATCAAATACCATTATCAGTGTCAATGAAATGGAAAAGGCGGATATAGTGTTTGATGTAAGTGTTCATTCAGGTAAGAATGAACACTTAATTTGTGAGAAGACTACTAATGATGCGTCCTCTGAATATGATAATAATTCGGTGCTGATGAAATTAGGTACCATTGCAACAGAAAATAGTATAACGCGCCAATCCAAAGAATATGCGAATGTTTCCTCCGGTAGAATTAACATTTCTTTAGTATCGGGCACATTAGCAAATAATATAACCCTTGTGGATGTTGGGGATACAGAAAACGACAGTGTTATCTCTAAGATTGGAATTTTCGATGATAACAATGGTGTTTACTTTCAATACGAAGCTACTATAAATGCATCACTTGAACTTGTTGAAACATATAGCGTCTGTAAAAAAATGAATGGGCAAGCTGTTGAAAAGGTTGATCAGGAAAATTGGAATGTTGACAAATGTAATGGTTTTGGACCATCACAAATAGTATTAAATAAATCAGACATGAACACTTTCATATTCCGATTGGGGACTTTACCAAAAACCTTTTTACAAGTTGGAATCATGCACGAAGGATCAGCTATTTTAATTCACGAATTTAACACACCTGATTTCTTAACAAAGCTTCCAATCAGATGGCAAATCGCCCACAAAAATACCGCAGGTATTGTATCTAATGTTCAAATGATACAAAATAACTCGGTAGTACTATCAAATGAAAAACATCATATTCAAAAGGTCAGTTATAGTGCCATTTGTCCTGTTAATAGTTACAAAAAAATCGACAACAATATAACACAAGATGTGGTATTCGACATCAAGTTAAACCCATCTTTCATTCGTTCTAAAATTAAAATCGAAAAGATCAATATTATTAACAAAGAAACTAATGGCATTGTTTTGTGGAAATTGTTTAAAAATGCAACATTATCTGATAATATATTAAACTCATCTTCTTCAAATACATACGAAACCCGTTCTATTGTCGATCTATTATCATTGGACACAACACAATCACATGATGGAAACAATTTTGTGCTTACGAATTACAAACAAATAGATTCTAATACAGGCACATTGATTTCTAGTGGTTACATTGTCAATAACCTATTAACAGAAATCAATATGAGCACAAATGATAATGCTGTTTTATATGCTGATATTGACGGTGTTTCAGATAATTTAACTTTGGTCATTGAATATGTTAACGCACCTGCTGAGATACAAGCGACGATCGTATGGTGCGAGTACGAATAGAATATTTTACTGAGAGATAGTGTCAACCAATCGTAAATATTCTTTTTTCAAGTTGTCAATTTCTTCATCAGAACGAGCAATCTTTCTCAATCGTTTGTATTCTCTGTTCAAATCTTTTTTCGAAAAAGAAACAGGCAAATTGAATATTTTGCTATTTCTTTTGTTCAATTCGGGGGTACCATCATATATATAATATTCAATTTCAAACTTCAACAAATGATCTCCCATTACTGTTGTGCTTCCGTCGTACGACTGAAATCTTATTGTTAGTTTGCTCAACTTTGGTATCGGTTGTTCGTAAAACTTTCCTATCTTATCCGATAGTTCAGATTTATATTCGTTGTAATAGCTCATCATAGGTAACTGTGTGAATGACTCCACCAAATATTGATTATTCGATATAGCATTCGGAGAAAACTCCTCTATATACAAATTAGTATAAAACTCTGTCCCGTGTTTCGGATACAACGCATACACCAATTTTACAGAAAACAAATTCTTGATGACATCATTTAACTTTATTACATAACTGTCTGGTTCTTTGTAGATATTTGTATCTCTGTCCCTGCTATCTATTAAAATATAGTTCTTTTTCTTAATCATTATTTTGATTTTGATTAAGATTTTAACTTCGCTTTAAACGCAATTTTTCAACCTTGTCTCTATTCTTAAATACATTGTTGATTCTCTCTTCGGCATCATCCATTGTGTTGAACTGTTCCAACAATTTTTGTTTAATTTGTTTTTGTGTAAGCGGCTCTTTCACAAAACTCTTCTTATATTTGATAATTCCATCCTTTGAGTTTAGTTCGTCTATTTCGTTGGTGCTCATGAAATTCAAAATTTTCGTCGAAAACACATCAATCAATTTCTTTCGATGTTTTCGTTCGTTATCCAATATTTTAATTTTAGCATTGATGGCTTTAACTTCATTATCAAGTTTAATCCACGATTTTACCTGCTCTTTAAATTCTTGTAAATCGTCCTCTGACGATTGGTGTGGAACCAACTGATTGTGATGAACATTGATCTGTTCGTCTCTTGTCAAATTATCCGTGAACTCGTTCATATTTACCGCATTTGATTGTTGTCTTAAATACTCTCTAACAATAATATCACGCTCACGCTGACTCATTTTTTAATTATTAAATACTCTAGTGTATTATATTTAAATTATTTTTGTAGTCTTTAAGTAAATGACCCAAATGCAATATATCTGCTATATCAATAAACAACTGTATACACAATCTCAACCAGAAAATCTTTGGGGGAAATTCATATAGGATTGTGTAAACATTCTTATCTTCTAAATAAGCTTTCAACTTTTTGGCATCTGTATTTGTTTTAATGAAAGGTAGTCTTATGTTACACATGGCTGCAGTAACCTCATCCGATATACAATCTGTGTTTAGTTCACGGGATAAATATTTTTGACTATATAACGCCAAATCTCTGTTTCGATTTATAATTTTATCATACCCACCTTGATTTTCAATAAAGTCGATACTTCCCTTGATTGATAACCACGGTGTGTAATCCTTTGTTCCCAAATACATAAATCGCTCTTCAAATTTTGATAAAGAATAGGTGTTCTCAGTTAACAAACAACCTTTCGAACCGATAGTAGCACAATCGGTTGTTGGATGAATATTTTTTTGTTTATCTTTAGATACCCACATAACCGCAGAACCTTTCGGAGAGAAAAACCATTTGTGTGTGTCGGAAATCCAATACGACACACCGTTATTCTCCAACTCTTTTATATTCATCGCTAATTGACCTAATGTATGTGCTCCGTCCACGAACACAGGAATATCATATTGTTTACAAACACTCGCTATATCGCATACAGGGAACACTATTGCCGGACATGACGCTATATAATCTATACAAACCAATTTAATATCATATTCGTCTTTGTGCGCTTTATATATCTCTGTTTCAATGTTGTGAGCTAGAATATTTAAATTGTTTATTTGCACAGGAATCTCTATGACTTTGCAATTTGATTTATATTGGTATTTATGTATTAGATTGCGTATGACACCGTAAGCGGTATTCAACATTATAATCACGGAATTTTCGTTCAGAACTAAGGAATTTAAAATAGAATTTGCTGCCGAACTCGAATTATCCACAATCACCAAATCTTCGGTCGAACAATTTATATATTTAGATAATTCTCTTTTCACTTCAATTAATTTGTTTTTATAAATTTTAGTAAACCAATTGTATGGGTTTTTTTCACATTCCAGTAATAATGATTTATGATATTCATGCACATATCTAGGAACGACGCCATAAGAAGAATTAAAATATGTTTGGCATGATTCTAATAAAAATAACTCTTTTAAACTCATATATACGTTATCTTTATATTTGAAATAAACCATGGAATTTTAAATAGGTTCAGAAATATGATACCTAAAATTAAAAATAAATCAAAAAATTCCGTATAATATTCATTTATTAGTATCCTTCTTTTTCATGGATTTTTTGGGATCAGCCTTCTTCTTTTCTTCAGTAGTATCCTTCTTTTTCATGGATTTTTTGGGATCAGCCTTCTTCTTTTCTTCAGTAGTATCCTTCTTTTTCATGGATTTTTTGGGATCAGCCTTCTTCTTTTCTTCAGTAGTATCCTTTTTATTTGGCGCAGTCTTCTTTTTCTCTTCTGCATCCATTTTTTTTATATCTTTTGAAAATTCGATAAAAGAGTCTTTCGTGCGATCACCATCATAAAGAACATTTTTAGCATAAATAGTAGGAAACGAACTAACTGGTTTGAACAAAGATCTATCTTTTTCGATTAAAGTATTTAATAATTCATGATTAACATCAATAGTTGATATGACATCACTATTTTTAAAAGAGTTCCATTCTTGTTTCATCATTTCACAATATGGACATCCGTGCATATATACAAGAACAATCACAGGTTTTTTATGGTAGTTTGATGACGAAAACGATCGAACATCTGAAGGCGTATCAAAAATAGAATGCATCATTTTTTTTAATTTAAATCAATAAAATTATTGTTTGGATTCTTAATTAAACCAATTTTATCTAATGTATCCTTAACCAAGTTGTATTTTACGAATTTATCGCGTTCATCTTTATATGACAAATCAGGACCTTTGTTGATTTCCATAATTTTACATTCCAGATTTTTGTTTACCGCCACATCACAACCCAATATCATGAAATTGGTATGATGATTCGTGTCATACTTCATGATATGTGGTTGATAGGAAGAAGCGATATAAATAAATAAATTATTTAAATTTCTTTTCAAAATATTTGCTTTTTTTGCTCCCAAGAATTTAAAGAACTCCTTCACGGTTAATGGATTCGTTTCGTATATTTCTCTATCTATGTACCCTGTCGTTATATGTCGATCTTTATCTAATGAGTTCATAACAAACTTTTTAGGGGTGTAGTACATAAATCCGTCATTATACATTTTAAATTTACATTTGTTTTTAATAATTACCAGAACATATTGACGAAGATTAATTTTATGCCCATTTACAAGAAAAGGATCTTGTAAAAGTTCTTGTCCCACTACATATTCATTATGTAAAGATTGTTTTACATATTCGATGTTGTTTGTGATGGTGCATCCTTTTTGTCTCTGTATATTCTTTTTTAGAATGTAAAGTTTAGTTTCATCAAAATCGTTAATAAACTTAGAATAGTCGTGTTTGTTATCCAATATGTAGGTTATTGGAGTATATTGTTTTTGTTTTGTAATATCGACCGATAAAATATTATATAATAATGCCTTGTTCGCTAATATATCAATACTTTTCAAACTATATATGAACTTTGGTTTTTTGATTTGTAATAAATGAGGAAATATGGTAATGTAATCGGTTAAGAGCTTGAAGAATAATATATCGGCGTGCTTGTAAGATATCGCTTTTTTAATTTTGTGTGTTTTGAATAATGTGTTAAAGGGTTCGATGATATCGATAGATTGATTATTTTTAGATACATCGCCATCGAATCTATAAAATAGTAGTTTCGATGATCTTTGGTTTCTGTAATCGTATTTTAGTGAATAGTATATGTAAAAACAAATTATAATCGAAAATATTATATAATATCTCATTTTAATTATAATTGAATATGTTTAATTTAAAACAAACATATGTTTTTTTAATAATAATATTTGTTCTTAAAGTTTGTGTTTTATGTGTTATATGTTTCAATAGTGTATCCATTCAACTACCACCAGTATATTGTCTTATGGTAACAGGATATAATGAGAAACGAAGGGCATTCGCAAAATTGAGTATTCAAAATTTCAATGAACAAACATACAAAAACAAACATTTAATTATACTAAATCAATCGAAAGACAAATTAATTAAAAATCAAAAGGAAAATATATTGGAAATGTATATTGACAATACAAACAAAACTTTGGGTGAGATTAGAAATATTTCCTTACAATTCGTTCCACCGAATGCTATCTGGACAACCTGGGATGATGATGACTGGCGTCATCCCACATATATACAGCACATGACGAATGAAATACGAAAACAAAAAGCAGATTTTCTAATGTTCACAAACAGATTAGAGTATAATTTAAACAACAGGTTTGCATTTAAAATGTCTTTGAAAACAGGTTTTATGACTTTTTTTAGCAAACATAATTCAAACATTCGATATGAACACATATCGACCTCGGAAGATGAGCAAGTAAAACAATATGCAATCAAAGAATTGAAAACATATATATACGATAATGATGCACGACTGTATATTCGATTGATACATACCGACAATACAAGTGTTTTTGTTCAATCGAATAAAAACAAAGTAAAAAACACTAAAAACAATAAAATGTATTTTGAAAACCAATTAAATAAAAAAGAGAAGAGTTTTGTAGATAATATAATATCCAAATATTATAAACAATGTATGAAGAATTTGAAAAATTAAACTGCAAACATATACAAGAGTTGAACAAACAAAATGCTAATATGACGAAGGTGTTCGATATAAACGATGTTATACAAAAAAGAAACACTTGTGAAGATGGGGTGGAAAACGAGTTGTTGCGCAAACCATTTATTATCAACGGTTCTTGTTTGAAAAGAGAAGCGAATAACACCAATATGAATTTGTGTCACGGATACGATTGTTCCACCGAGCCTTTTTATCAGACACCGGATAGGTTGAACACCTATCACAACTATTTGGTTTTGCAGGACGACTTACTCAACAACATACCGTATAGTTGTACCGAAAATCATCAACATTTTTTTAATTGGACTAGAAGGAAAATACCGGTTGAACAAGAAGAAAGAGAAGCGTATGATATGGGTTTTTATGACAAGTATTTGGAAAAGATTCCTAGCGTAAGATACACCCCTTGTCTAACAGATAAAATAAAATATTATTGTTAGTAAAGTTTGCACCATTTTTTTGGCGTCGGTATGGATTTAGACGTTTTTAAGTTTTTGCCGTTTTGTAAAGAGCGTAAATGAATTGGACAAAACGACTCGTGCGATCCTTTTGATCGTTGACATCTTTCATTTTTAGCATTGAATGCTAAACATCGTTTTTCAATCGGTAAATTGATATTGTAATTTCGTCTTTTCACAATCTGAATTTTGTCATTACTAATGTTGATGTCGCATTTGTATCTATTTTCCAGTTCTCCTAAATCAAGGTTGTAATCTTTAGATATTTCGTACAATAGCGCCTTGTGGGTTTTTTGTATTTCGTTTTTGAACAAATTTACAATAAACTTTGGGATAATTGTGGTGTTCATTAAATTATATATTATTAAAAGGACAATTTAAATAATTCAATTTTTATTAAGCATTTTCTTAAGCATTTGTTTCATTTCATCGTAACTCAAATCATCTATATTCGTTTCTGAACTTGTGGTGGTATCTTGTATGGTATCGTTTGTGTCTGTTCCACCTTCTATGATTTCGAGTTCTTCGTCTTCGGATGTAGGATTTACATTCAGTTTATTTTTTATTAATTCGTTGATATCAACGTTGTTCAATTCTAACAGTTTTGTTGTTTTTGGAATCGATGTTTGAATATGTTTCGTCTCTTCCATGATAATGTCATACAGATGTTTACCTTTAGATTTCCAGGAGTAATTCGCTAATATATTGGCTCTTGCGGCTTCTCCGTGGTTCGAAATTATCTTTCTATGCGTATAATAAAACTCCAACGCGTTGATATAGTCGTCAACATCACAAACCTCCGCTTCACCGGCAACAAAGTCTCTGCTGTGGTCACAATAATATGTCCATTTAGGATCGATCAGAATGGAGTTTTTACCCTTGATAAAGAAGTCTTTGAATCCACCAATATTAGGGACGATTTGCGGAACGCCGACGCCCGCTTGTTCAAAATTGCATAAACCGAACCCTTCACCATCACATGTATTCAATCCTATATCACCCACATTGTACATAATATTAATATCGAAATCGGATATTTGTTGAGGATTTTGTAAAATAATCAAATGTTTTTTCAAATCTTCAATCTTTATATCATACTTACGACATTCGGAAACGATTAAATCCGACAAGTCCCAACCACCGTGCATACTTGTAGCGATCAGTAACCGAATTGGTTCACCTATATGTTTAGACACAAATTTGATAAAACTCATCAAACAAATATCCCATCTTTTGCGAGGTTGATTTCTGTTCAAATTCACAATGACAAAATCAGATTCCTTCATATTGAAAAACTTTCGACATAATTTCTTTGGAATGGGATAGAAATTGTCCTTATTGAATCCGTGTTCTAAAATATATGTTTTCTTAGTGAACCCTTGATATTTGATTACATTTTCCCAATATTTGGTAAACATAATACCGCCATCACACAACTTGTCTATATTTTTTATTAATGCATTTTTCTCATTTTTGTAAACAATGTCAATGTATGGTATTAACTTGAATCTTCTGTTTTCGATGCTTTTAATTTGTTCAATTAGTGAGTTGATGACGACAAGATCATTGTATATTATGACAATATCTGGATCAATGTTTTGGATATAATCTACTATAATTTTTTCTCCGAAGCCTTTATTCTTAGGATCTTCATTTGCATACACATCAAAAACTTCAACATTTGCAGACAACTTTCGCTCAGTTTTGTGTTCATTGCTATCGTAAAAGTTTTGGAATCCGAAAATGTGTAATTTGAGGTCGGGGCATTCTGCAAGATATTTGGACAATTCAAACATAACCTTGGAATATCCATTGTATTGTGCAGGATGTGTACCACATAAAATAACTTTTCTCATGTTTAACTATAATAATAAACTATTTTTTAAATTACCCACGCAATATATTTTATTTAAAATCAAATAGTATAAATATATTCAAACTATTTGAATTCAACAATGACGATTGTTAACGATGTTCTTAAGGATTTAAATGATTATGTAAATCGTTTACAGGAAGAAAATCGTTTCTTACAAAGAGGATACGATGAACTTAAACGAGAAAATGAACGATTGAAAGACAACGAAAAAGAAATGCTAAAAGTTTCATCGATCATTACCACATCGAACGAAAACACTAAACTGAAAGTTTACATTAACATTCTCGAAGAACAATTGAAAAAATATAAATCTAACCCGAACGTTGTTTTTGAAATTCATGATCCTGATCCCGAACAAGAAGAAAATATTAAAACCCTAAAACAAGTAGATGAACAACTTCCCGAACAAGAAGAAAATACTTTTACGAGCGAAACGCCAAAAGACAACACAATTGCAACATCAACAGGTATAGAAGAAAATTGTCTAGATTCGTTAAATACAAAAATCGATACAGATTTACGAGTATTTAAATATAAAAATGAAACATATTTCATTGATAAAAACAATGTGTTATATGAAAATATTGACAATGTAAAGGGCAAAGAAGTTGGAAAAAGAAAATTGAACACCAAAACTAACAAATTTAAAACAATTTTGTGTCAAGTTTAACAGATGATGTTCATACTTGAATCCAAAGTATTTTTGAAATTATTTTGAATGTTCACTTCATTTTGGTAATTGATTTTTTTTTCAAGATTGTTTATTCTTTCTTTGTCGAAATGATATAAGGTATCATGCTGCTTATGGTTGAAATCGTTTATTTCTTCTATTTGCTCAACATTAATTACGAAAGGATTCGTGTTTACATTAATAATTTTTTTGGATGTTTTGAAATTCCTAAATTCGTCGATGGACATATATCCGCCAAACAAAGTTAAACATTTTCTCGGCGGTGCGGGAAATATGTATTTATCGTAATTCATCAAATTTGCCATGATATTTATCAAATTGTATACTTCCCATATATTGTGATTGTTTTCGTTCGAATAAAAGTTGTATGCACACATACATTCGAAACTACAAAAGCAACCATTCACCTCAAATGTGTTATTCTTATATTTTATCGGGAGTCCTAAATATGGGTTGTCGAATTTGTGACAACACCAATAACACGCGATATTGGTCAACTGACTCTTGTCAATATTCTTCAACAATACTTTTACTCCATCGGCATCCTTCGTATTGATTAAGAGTTCATATGGCTTGGATGAAAAATTATCGATCTCGTTGTAAGCGTTAGGAACTCGTTGTGAATCATTATTGTTATGCAATTCAAAATCGCTGTTGAATATATCCGATGACATAATTATGTCATCTTTTGAAATAATGTTGTTGTTGGCATTGTTTCGTGTAATATTCAAATGTAAAATTTGGGGTTCTAAATTGTTATCTTTCACAGCACCCTTTTGATTCTTATCCGTTTTCGGTTTTCTTCCCCGTTTCTTTTTTTCAGGAATTTCTTCGTTAGTCATTTACATATGTATTTAAATGGACTTTATTTTTTAAGTAATGATACCTTTTATATAATGGTCTCTACAAACTGAAATGTATTTATCAGACGAACCTACATCTAAAACTATGTTTGATTGTTTTTTTCGGAGCGTAAACAAACCTTTGTTAGTGTCACAGAAATAACATTTAGAGTACTTTTGTTCGTAGGTATCTGCGTATGGAATCAAATCGATTATATTACCAAACAAGTTTCTATCAGCATCAATCATCAGTCCAGCAATGATCACATGTTTACAGTCTGTTTCAACCATCTCCATTACAATATTTTTGACATCTTGTGTGAAAAACTGTATTTCATCTATCATTATAATGTTGGCGTATTCGTAATTTGGATGGTATTTGATTTGATCCAAATTTTCTATTTTGTTACAAACAACCTTTTCTAAATTATGTGATGCTATGTAAGAATCTTTATCATATCTTTGATCAATATAATGATTAAACATCAATATGTTTTTACTGTTATTTAACTTGTGAAACAACTCGATGAGTCGAGTCGTTTTGCCACTAAACATCGGACCGGATATTAAGTGTAAAAACCCCATTTATTTGTTTTTTTTTCTATATTTCTTATAACCCCCTTGTTTTTTAAGTAATAATTTGGACTCGGTGTTTATAGATGCAAGTAGTGAGTTATATCGTTCTAAATCCTCGGTAGGTAAATTATTTCTTGAATAAATCGTCTTGACGGAATCAATTTGCTTTTTAAAGTTATTTGTCAGCTCGTCAATTTTTTCCGAAGTTAACTTATTAATGTTCTCGAAGTAATTGTTGGTCAAGCTTAAATTTGTATTGTTATTTTCGGTTAAACTATTTATTACTTTGTCAATCTCATTAAAATACAGCATATACTGATTCAATAATTTAGTGACATCAACAATAATTTTCAAAGATACATTGTAACTTTCGGTTACATTTTTGTTGATTTCGGTGAGAGCAGTAACCTTGGAGTGTAGATCTTTCTCTTTTGTTTTAGTCGTGTCAAGTTTTTTTTTTAATTTATCTAATTTGTTAAACTTTTCAATCATGTCAGCGTTTGTTAGTTTGGTGTTGTAATTCGCATCTGACATTTTTATTTTTATTCATATATTATTTCTTTTTTTGATTTCTCTTTGGTTTGAACGATTCGGATTTCGGTTTGTTTGGGTTTTTATCTTTAATTTCTGAATAATCGCAGTTTTTCAATTTGTATTTTATCTCATTTATATCTTCGCTTATTTGTGTATACAAAAATGTATAGTACATTGACATTCCTAACAACATTACAAATGATAAGTTGAAAATGATTTTGAATAGCATTTATTTTTACACAATATTTTTATGACGAGAATGATAATCCCGCCAAACCAGCCGTAATCCTCAAAAAGTTATAATTAATCACATACACAAACAAATCATATTTGTATGTTTCACCCTCCGGGATAAGACACCGCTCCGTTTGTAATTGTATTTTATTTAATCTTGACATATTACACGAACCTGATGGTTGAAAGTTTTCGGGATACAAACTGAAAGAATACACATAAATACCTGACTTGGGGATTACGGTATGGTGTTGATAAGGCTGCACCAAATTGAAGTAAGAAGCGTCCTTTTCTTCGAACCGATCGATTCCGTTGAAAATGAATTTACAATTTTTCATTATTTCTTTTTCCCGTGTATAAGTTTCGCAATTACAATTACCGTCTACATCGATGTATTCTCGAGAATCAGTATAATTGTAATCGATATATTCGTACCAATTATTTGTTTCATCGACATCGTTTCTTTTGAACACCCACACGAACTCTTTTACAGGGTTTTGTAGGGTTAACTCTGATGTTGCGAACCTATTTATGTTCAAAATAGGAATGCGTGTGACCTGTTCTATTAAATAGTCTTGAGCATTTGTAGCAAAGTAGTTTCGTTCGTATGTATCCAAAAACAAATAGTTCACCTCTAAATAAGGATTGATATCAATAGTCGCTGACTCAAAATACTCGTTCCAATGTGTAGGTTTTTTTTCGTTGATCGTAAATATTTCCTTATAAGGTCGTAATTCTATATGAATCTCTACTTCGTGATATTGTAGAGCGATCAACGGTAACGCCAATCCTGGATTCTTATTAAACCAAAATGTTAATGGTACATAAAATCGTTGGTTTTCTATTTGAACTGTTTGGTGTTGTAAACGATTGAAAGGGTCTGGTAGATACACCTCGGGTACGTTACCTATCAATTTGTCATAACCGTATCGTTTGCTTGATTCTATGGACAACTCGTTCCAAATATGTAACCATTCGCCGTACTGTTTATCGATGATAGTTCCGCCTATATAGATCTGATAATTTTCGATGATTACCTCTCCTAAATTTTTAACGAATCGAAAATCATCACCAATGATAACCGATTCGGAGTTTCGTTTTAATTGTTTTTTTATTTCGGGAATTTCGAATGAAAAATATATATTTTGGATAAGATCAGCATTTCTCTTAATTTTAGAGATCATTGTAATAGACTCGTTAAATTTTATATAATTTTTGTCAAACACCACTCGCATACTTTCCATCGCAAAATTAGTATGTGTTTTGTAAACCTTTTTGAAAAAACTTACGGAAGGATTCCCGTTCAATAATATATTCTGCGCACCAAACGCAACCAACTGAATTAATCCTCCTGGCATTCTTTTATTTACTTTGATTAAATTTATATAAAGTTTTTTTAAATTTATTTTATTTTTTGATTAAAATGTCATTATATTTACATCGTAAAAACAATCTGGCAGATGTTCAGAATGTTTTCGAAGCTAGACGCAACCTTGGATTTGGTTCATTAGCTAATTTTGATTCTAACAATGTAGTAATTGATGGCGGCTCCATATCCATCGATCATTTTAAACTTAAATCCGACAATGCTAGCGTTAATAGATTTCTCGTATGTAAGAGTAACGATGGGACAGTGGATTTTGTAGATGTAGAGTTAGGCAACTGGATCAACTGCAACTTAGAAGACATCAAGTTTAGTGATTTCGACACCTCGGATATAGTGTTTCAAAACATCAACCAGTTACATCCAATAGCATTCAGCGGTAATTATAACGAATTATTAAATAAACCTACAAGTTTCTCGCATTTAAGCAACGATTTGGACTTTCTTCACAAAGATATCCAAAATATAGATGTTGACAGTGCAATTAGTAATCTTGGATTGGGATCTTTGGCATTCAAAGATAGTTCAGATGCCATCACATTGAACAATCTTACAATCAATGGCAATTTGATTTTTCCCAATGTTGAGATCGATGATAACCCTAAATATTTGTCAATAAATCCAGATGGTTCAACCAATTGGATATCTTTGAAAAAAGCATCGGATACAGAATACGGAGTCGTAAAATTAAGTCACTCGTTCACTGATAACGACAGCAATGTCGCTGCATCGATTATAGCAGTTAACGAAATGGAACAAACTATCCAAACATTGTTAAATAACATTGGTAATGTGTCTTTGGCGGCGGAAATTCAAGAAACTATTATTAATTCTGGTTTGATGAAAAAGACAAACAATTTATCAGAATTGACAGATCTTCAACAAGCTAGAGCGAACTTGGGGTTTAACGCAAATATGGAGAGTTTGATTTCTTCCATAAATAATAACAACACTTTTGCTATAAAGAATTTGTATGTAAACTCAAATATCGTGTTTGTCAACCCAAACAACGCGAATTTGCAGTTTACAAACGATTTTTATCTGTCAGTCAACACACAAGGACAAATCATTCCTAAACAAATACTGTATGGTTCTGAAGACAACGCTGGTTTCATATATCTTACACACAATTACGAAAGTCCTCCCTCGTTAATCAATGAAAGAATTGTTGCATTATCCATGTATGGGCTTACTAATTTTATGAGCAATGTTTACGATAAGAATTATGCATCCATTTCGAATTCTATCGATCCTAAAATAAGAGCATTATATACGGAGTATATGCGTGTAGACGACAACATTCGTGTGGATAATCCTTCAATTGCTAGACAACATCTCGGTTTACATCAGGTTGCTCATACTGGTGATTTTTTTCAGTTGTCCAACCGACCTGTAAATATCAGCTCATTTTCAAACGATTTAGGATTTATGTACAGAAGTAACAACTTATTAGATCTCGATAATATCAATTTAGCCAGACAAAACCTTCTTATTGGTAGTGTGGCCTATTATGATAGCAACAATATAAACATTTTAGGAGGTAATGGTACCTTTTCCAATTTAGTCATACAAAACCATCTGCAATACAAATACGACGATTTAAACTATCAAAACATGTTTTTGAAATCCATCAACCCAAATGGCGATTGTCGATGGGAACACTTGCCAGAAGCCACATCTGTTCAAAAAGGTATTGTACGACTTGAAGCAGATTACCGCAAATATGACGATACAAAAGCGTCTACAGCATCTGCGTTGTTCAAAGTATATTATAAGTTACTTGGAGAAATAGATGCCATTGATCGCAACATTTCTGAAATCAAGCAGGTGCTTCAAATAGTTTGAAAGTAAACTTTGACAATACAAATTGGTCTATTTTAGTATCAACCATTGATAAACTGAATTATATAAATTTGAAAAGATTTTAATAATTTATTGTTACCAATTTATAAATTTAGATTTTGCAAATTGAATAATGGATAACAAATTTGTGAAATTTATATAACTTAATAAACATGAATTGAAAGACAAACCATATGCTAACTTATGATTTATTGATTAATTAAATTATATAAATATTGAAAGAAAATATTAATTAAACAATCAGATTTATAAATTTAGATTTTGCGGATAGAATAATGGATAACAAATTTGTAAAATTTATTTAATTTGTAAAGTTAAAATTGAAGTTACTCATTCATAGATTTGGGTTTCAACAATTGATAAACTGAATTATATAAATTTAAAAAGATTTTAATAATTTATTGTTACCAATTTATAAATTTAGATTTTGCA
>Ga0194024_1000039_pt1 | contig 26190 bp, 30 predicted proteins | sample IW13Sep16_MG_FD_140337 | JGI IMG/M metagenome (GOLD analysis project Ga0194024, IMG submission 140337) | Freshwater microbial communities from the Broadkill River, Lewes, Delaware, United States - IW13Sep16_MG | ecosystem: Environmental > Aquatic > Freshwater > River | place: USA: Delaware...
AATATAATATTAAAAAAAAATTGATATAAGCATTAATATTTTAAATATTTGATATTGTATAAACAATGAACAATTTTACGGAAATAAAAAATAAAGATACAGTCAAAATTGCTCCATGGTTGTTGAATTCAGACTATAAAAAAAATATACTAAAAGTGTTAAAAAAGAAATATGAAGGAATATGTTCTAAATTTGGGTACATCAAACAAAATAGTATAGAATTGCTTTCTGTCAATAAGGGTTTGATAGAGTTGAGCACATTTCATGGTTATGTGCTATTTGATGTAGAGTTCAATGCTAGTATATGTAACCCCGCTATTGGAAGTATAGTAAAATGTAAAGTTAAGAATATCAACGTGTTCGGTATTCTATGTACTTCTGGAATAACAGAATATGGCCAATATCAGAATATATTGAACATTATCATTCCGAAACAAGATTCTCAATTTACAAATCATCCAGACATATTCAATAATATCGCGATTAACGACGAGATTAATGTTGAGATATTGGGGAAGAAGTACATTTTAAATAATAAAAACATCAATGTGTTTGGCAAAATTATTGACAGTAAAAAAACGAATGATTCGTTAATTACAACGGATAATGAGTTGAATGTATTGGAACTTGATGAGGATGATGTTGCCAATGAAGACAATGATGAAGATATGTTGGAAGAAGATGATGAAAACGAGAACGAAGAAGATGATAAAACAGAACTACATTCTCTTACATCTGAAGAAGAGATGGTGGATGATATTGACAATAATGATGACATTTTAAGTGAAGACGATGCGTCAGAAGATGAGTTTTATTGATTTAAGGTGTTGAACGGATAATACATTTAGAAATGAATCATCGAAAACAACTGATTGAGAATTCGCAAAAACTAGAATATGAATCAAAAATAGAGTTATTCCATTATATAACCAACACATTCAACTTAAATTTTATGGAAAATATAAACGGTATATTTTTTTCGCTAAATGAAATTAACGATAACAATGTATTAGATATATTACAAAAAACGAATGATTTAATGGAAATGGAGTCGGAAAGGAGTATATTTCCTAGACACAAACATGCAGATACAGAAACAGCAGATTACAATACCGATATACAAGATGATGATTTAAAATCTGATTTAATGAGTAAAAAATCATTCGATTTAGACAAAACGATGATTAAAGATATCGACAACCATATAAACAAAACTAATAAAAAAAGTATCCATGTAAAATACTCAATTGCAAAAAAGAAATATAACAAACAAATTCAAATAGACTCGAAAAAAATTGAAAATAATGATTTAAGCGAACTGACAGAAGAAACGTATATATACTAAGTAGAAATGGAACAAATAGTCGATCGTATATCGTCTATAAACACCCACAATTACCAGAAAATTAACTCTAACCATTACCAACAAGGCAAACCTTATGTTCCGTCAATTGTGCAACAAAAAGATAATAACTATATAAGAATACCGAAAGTAAGTCACAATCCTTTAAACATAGAAATTTATAAGACTATATTTGAAAAATTGGTGATTGTATATGAAAACCAATTCGATATTGATATGAACGAATACAAACAGAAGTTTTTTAATATGTTGTCCAATGATGTATACAAAAGTATTAGTAAACGACATAATGTGTTGAAAAAGAATATGTTTGATTTCATTCACGAAACGGAATACACTATACCAACGAATAGAGATGTTTTGATATTGTTTTGTAATATTTTGAAGAAAAATATTATTGTCATTGAAAAAAAGGAATACCACATTTATACATCAACATTTGATACTACATTAGTAATAGATTCGAAGAACACACGATTCTTTGATGGGATCGAATTTGCTGAGAATCAGTTGATACAGGAAGGATATTATGAGCACATAGACTTTACCAACATAAAAATGACAGAGTTGAAAAGTTATATCGAAAAGTATAACATGCAAATTGATAAATCAATTAAAAAGAAGGACGAAATAATTGAGAAGATTAAAGAAATTAAAAATTGATCTAAATTTTATTTATATTAACAGTTTAATATAATGGAACTTACCAGCGAAATATACAATCTGATAAAAAATAGTATTGTTGATGCAAACAGAAATAAAGAATACGAATTCGAATGTATATTTTCGCAAAATATTAACAGAGAGTTGTTCTCTGATGTTTTACGTTATTTAAATAATTCAAAATTGTTTCAACTGTTTGAAACTATACATCGCGAGTCTTTGGATATATCGTTGTACAATACCAATCAACGAGTTTCCATATTAAATAAAAATTCAATCGTTGATTATTGTAACACGGGTGTATTGAATGATTATACCATTATGGAGAAAAAGAGGATAGATAATTTTGAAAATATTAAGTTATCCGAATACGATATATATTTTAAAATGAAAAATGAAGTAGAAATCGAAGCACTAGATCATTTAGATGAGTTAATGAAGACAACCAACAAGCATTTCCGAAATAAAAAGCGTTACTCATTCATGCATCAAAGCAAGTTATTCAGAGTTGACTTAACAATAGTAAAGTCATCAATATATCCGGCAAGTAAAATTGAACAGTCTGGAGTATTAAGAGCACCAGAAAAATATGAGATCGAAATTGAATATCTAAATAACAGTACGGAGCAAGTTGAAAGGATTATCGAGATAATGTTCAACATCATTGAAATTATAAAAAAAATATTGGACGACACAAATCATTTAATAACACATACGAAAAAAGAGTTAATATTGTGCAATTATCTTACTCTGGTTAACCCTAAGGTGTTTGATAACTGTAATAACAACATGCACGGATACATTAAGAATGTTGTGTTTAAGAATCCGAAAAACTATTTCTTGTCCTATCAACCAGTTACTTTAGAACAAACTAATTTAGTAGATGAAGAACTCGGCAAAATTTCTATAAAAACGAATTACAGTGTTACGGAAAAAGCGGACGGTGAAAGAATGTTGTTGTATGTAGATATGAACAATCAGGTATACATGATCGACTCTAGATTGAACATTCGATCAACTGGCACAAAACATAAGCAATCTAATTGTTTACTGGACGGTGAGTTCGTTAAAAAGACAAAACATAATACACCACTGAATCATTACTTGGCGTTTGATGTATACTTTATAAACAACGAGGATGTGAGGAGCAAAAAGTTAATACCTGATCGATACAATCTAATCCAAGCCTTTTGTAAAAACTCCTCCTCCCAGTTTGTCATCAAAGCTAAAGAGCATTTGTACGAAGGAGATGACATATTTAAATTGGCTAGAAAAGCGTACAACAAGGACAAATACGAATATCATATTGACGGTTTGATCTACACCCCCATCAATCTCAATGTAGGTGCGTATTACAAAGATGTCGACTCTAATAAGAACACTTTTGGAGGCACATGGATGAATGTGTTCAAATGGAAGCCACCCGAGGAGAACTCCATTGACATGCTGACATCTTACGGTGAAGAAATCTTCATACCAAATATAGGTAGATGCGTGTTGTGTAATTTACAAGTGTCTTACAGATCTAACACGGACGAACTGATCGATCCGATCAAGGTATTAACTAAATCTGCAATTTTTAGCAAGGCCGTGTTCAAACCCAAAACTTTCGCGCAGGTTTATTTGAAAATAAGTGATGGTAACAAACGACCCAAAACCAAGATGAACGAAGATATTTACAATAACACCATAATCGAATATGTGTATGATAAAAACGCGACCGAACTGTTGTGTTGGATTCCGTACAGAGTAAGATACGACAAAACGGAGTTGTATCAAAAAAGTAAAAATATCATGAATACAGCGAATAGTTATGTTACCGCCATGAATGTTTGGAGAAGTATTCAAAATCCGGTCACCGAGGATATGATCAAAGGAAAACAATTGTTAACTAAATCTGATATCATCGAAGCAAATGTGTATTATTCAAGAAATGTGAACAGAAAGGAATTGATATCAAAGCCAATGATTACATTTCATAACAAAAGTATCAAATCTAAACTGTTCTCATTGTTCAAAAACAAAAACTACACACTTATTGATTTGGCGTGTGGAAAGGCGGGTGATCTTTTCAAATGGATTGAGAACAGATACTCGTTTGTTGTTGGATTTGACTATAACTTAGATAATATTATGAATTCAGCAGATGGTGCTTACAAAAGATACCACGACGCGTATCATACACACATGATACACAACAACAACAACTTTAATGTTATATTTTTACAAAAGGATGTGTCGACCCATTGGATAGATAAATCGAGTATCGAAAATGATATGATGTTGGAGTTTTACGATGTTGTATGGGGTAACATAACGAGAAAGGATATCACATACAACCAGATAAGCAAATATCATAATATAATGTACAATAAGTTTGATGTAGTTAGTTGTCAATTTGCCATCCATTACATGTTTGAGAACGACGATAAATTGGAGGCGTTTTGTGCGAATATTAACAAAGTGATGAAGGTGGGTAGTTATTTCATAGGGACATGTTTGAATGGGAACTTGGTGAACGATATGTTGTCTAACGCGAAAGGTGGAAAGGAAACCGGAATTATAAATGACAATGTTATGTGGATGTTAGAGAAAAAATACGACACTTTCGTACCTCAACAAACCGGTCAAAAAATATCAGTCTACATAGAATCGATTAACGTCGTGTACGACGAATACCTTGTAGATTTCGAGTTGTTAAAAAACAAGTTGAAGAAATATGATATAACTGTGTTGACAACGACTGATTTGGAATTATTAAAAATAGAAGACTCTATCAACACATTCGATAAATGGTACGACGATAAAGAGTATGCACTAAACGATGTTTTCAAAAGATACAGTTTTCTAAATTCATGGTTTGTATTTAAGAAATACAAATAAATAATCACTAATGGAAACGACATTGTATCACATATTAAATGAATTTAAAGGACAATATGATAAATCAATATATGAGGACATATACAATAAAAATCAATTGTTATTAGATGATTTGAGGAGAAACAAGAATAAGATCGACAATCAAAAAAATTGGGATATTGCAAAAAAGTATGCAAACATGTATGAATTCATTTTTTCATTTAACAATGATGGTGTTGCTAATGTTGTTCCGATCAGTCGGTCCTACTTTAAACTAATTGAGATCTTGAAGGATAATAATGTGTTGATGAACAATTTGGAGGTTAAAGCGGCATGTATTTGTGAAGGACCCGGTGGTTTTATTCAAGCTATCAATGAAATTTATAAAAACAAGAAGTTGTATCCTGTTGATTGTATAACTTTAATATCGAACGACAAAAGAGTTCCAAATTGGAAATTAAAAAACATAACCAACTACAAGATATGTTATGGATATGACAAAACAGGAAACATATATAGCATACAAAATATTTTTTTCTTTGTGAATACAGTTGGAACACACTCGTGCGATCTGGTCACAGCGGACGGAGGCTTCGATTTTAGTAAAAACTTCAACGCACAAGAAAAAGACTTTTTACTCTTAATGTTGTGTGAAATATATATTGGTTTAAACATTCAAAAAGAAGGAGGCGTTTTCGTCATTAAAGTTTTCGACCTTTTCGACATCAACACAATCAATATGATAGCGTTGCTAAGACTGTTTTATGACAAGATAACAATACAAAAACCGAAAACGAGTAGACCTGCTAATTCAGAAAAATATTTGATTTGCTCTAATTACACTCTAAAAAACAAAGCTTTACTAAACAATCTCAAATCTAAAATTACTCATGGCGTCTTCTCCATTGATGAGATCATACCATTAGACTTGAAACTAAACACATTAATTCATATTTATGAATATAACACACAATTCGTGAACAGTCAAATATTCCATATTAATAAAACACTAACATTGCTACATAACAATTTTGTTAAAAACACAAATGTAGAAAAATGTATAGAATGGTGTAAAAAATACGATATACCAATCAAGTCAAATTTGGTTTGACATATTTATCAACTAACATTGTTCCCACCTTGATTGACGCGTTATGCTCTGTTTGTTTGTTTAAATTTATTTTTTCTTTTTGATTAAGCATGTATCTCAACACCGCCTTATCAAAATTAGGTTCGAAAAGCTTCTCGAACAGTGTGGGATATTTTTTCGAAAACTCTTCATATTTAGTCGTGTAGACTTCTTTAGATTCTTTTTGAGACAATATATCTTCAATAATGTCTTCAATATTATCCATTTTTATAATAAATTCTTTTATATTTTAAATAATAAATAATGAATTATTCTGATTTTGATAATTCAAAAAGTGGAATACCTAATCCTGTTCTAAATGGTGGTTTGTACACCGGAGAATCTTTCAAAGGACCATGGGGAAATGTTTATGTACAACCAGATGTTGTATACATGACCAATAAAAACTTAGTCTCCGCTTCGCCCCCACAAAACGCTCTTACCCAATACGGCGACATCATTAGACCAGGAAACAATGTCCCCAACTTTCAAAACGTGCACAAATTCTCCAATCAACACAACATTATATGCACCGGTTCATTCAACTCCAAATCATTTAAAAGTAACGATCCTTTCTTCGAAAGTCAAATGACCATATAAAACAAAAGAATAACAATCACAATAAACATACAGTACACTCGATACTCTTTGTCTGAGATATAGTATTTTTTCTTTGGATTAAAAAAGTATAGATAAATAGTCAAATACATCAAAGTTTCCAACATATGTGTGCGGTCTAATCTATATACTAACCATATGTATATGAATGGAATAATATGAAATATAATATTACCAACATGTAATTCTGGACCGCTTACATCGTATTTTTTGTCAATAATTATGAACTGTTTAACATAAGTTAAATAACAACCTCCTAAGAATATAATGAAGCTTAATAAATGCAAATTTAAAACATCAATATTTAAGAAATGTTTGATCAAGATTAAAGCACATACTTGTATTGTCAAGAACGATATCAAATCACCAATCATCTCTTTATTTTAGCATACAAATTATCAATGAATTCATAGTTTTGTTTGTATAAATCTTCAAAATATTTTGGGTATATGGTTAGCGACTTTGTACCGTCATTGACGAAGAACCCGTAACTTTTATAATTTATCATGTAGTTTTTGTATTTCACTGGAAACCGCAACAAGAACTCTATATCTGATTTGTTTATTTCATCAATATCCGACATCTGTTTTATTTTCATATACGGCGACAACGGAATATATATTGACTTTGTTGCTGTGGGTATTTCAATTATCGGTCCGAATCTTGCATTTCGAACAATAATATCCTTGTTGTTCACCTTAAAACCACATTTCTTATTTTCTAGTGTAACCTTCGATTTCGTTTTTAATTTGCATTGATCGATGATGAATTTGTAAAAGTTCTTTATTAAATTATCATATGTTTTATCACCTTGAGCTATTTTGTCTAGATCAGCTTCCATGTTGCTCGTGAACTCAACATTTACGATATCCCTAAAAGTATCAATAAGAAACTGATTAATACTTGTGCCCACATCTGTCGGCACAATTTTGTTTTTTTCGATATATAACTCTCTCTTTTCAATCTTTTCCGTAATAGCACCATCCTTCAAAACAAAATCGTTATATTCTTTTATATCTCCCTTTTTATCCATTTTGAAAATAAATCTTCTGTCGTACAACTTATGTAATGTGCTTACATATGTAGATGGTCTTCCGATTCCCTGTTCCTCCATCTTCTTAATCATCAGTGCTTCACTGAACCTTTGTGGTGGTGTGGACCATATACAGTTTCCAACCACTTTTAACGATTTGATATTTTTGTTATTCTTCAATGTTTTAAATATATTATCCACATCTTGAATGTTGTGGCATTTTTCTGTCTCACAGTACACCTTTTTAAAACCTAACTCCACGGTGTATTTCGTTTTTCCTAGAAAATACATATTGTATTGTAGTAGTTTGTCATGTTCAATGTGTAACAACAACTCTTTGTAAGTCGCTGGTATCATCATTGACGCAACCGTTCGATTAAATATCAAATTGTATAAATCGTTCTGTCTTGCAGTCAACTTTGTTAATCGAACCAATTTGGTTGGTCGAATCGCCTCGTGTGCCTCTTGTGCGTTCTTTTGTTGTTTCGTATTTTTAGTTTTTCCTTTGTTCTCATACTCTCTCCCGAATGTTTCGTGTATGTACACACTTAATTTATTCTGAAACTCTTTAGATAGTACGAAGGAGTCTGTTCTCATATATGTAATATGACCCAATTCATACAACTCCTGTGCAACCTTCATAGTCTCTTTAACAGAAAAACCGTACGAAGTTGCCTTTTGTTGTAAGGTTGATGTTGTAAACGGTTTGTCTGGATACTCATTCACATCGTTCATAACATGTGATGTGATGCTATAATTATTGCTACTCTTTAACAGATTCAAAATATGCAACACATCTTTCTTAGAATTCAAAATCATAATTTTATCATTTTGATACAACTTGGCGTCGGTAATATTGTTGTTGAACGTGTTTAACATATTCCAGTATTTTTCAGAAACAAAGTCGGTTATGTCCTTCTCTTTTTGGTTGATCAGCATCAACACAACCGATTGAACTCTGCCCGCCGAAAGCACCGTTTTGGACGAAAAGTTTTGCCATAATATTTTGGTTAAATTAAAACCGACCAATCTATCCAATACACGCCTTGCTTGCTGTGAATTTACCATTTTCATATCAATCTCTTTAGGATTTGAAACTGCGTTATACAAAGCATCTTTCGTGATTTCATTGAAGATAATCCGTTTGTATTTTTTGGGTTTTAATATATTTTGTAAATGCCACGCGATCGCTTCTCCTTCTCTATCATTATCCGACGCCAATAATGTAATTCCACCTTCTTTGTCGGTTTGTTTTACCAAATCTCGTAAAACGCTAACCGTTTTTGCTTTATCTTTCAACACCGTGTATATAGGTTGTAGAGTTTTGAGATTTAAACCAAAGTCTTGTTTGACCAAGTCACATATATGTCCACCGGATGCTTTAACAGTATAAGAATGGTTTTCTCTGCTGAACGCTGCTTCTAAACATTTTTTGATTGTTTTTTCTTTCGTAGATGACTCAACAATAACCAAGACTTTCATTGTATTTTAAATAAATGAAACTTATAAAATCAAATTTTTTTTGGGGTATATATAAAATGGTAAAGAAACTTAGTTTTGTAAAATGGATGTTTGAAAAAAGAGATGTTGATGGTTTGATAATCGCTTTTTTAATATCTGCTGCTGTCAACGCTTTTATAAAAGACTTTACATTGGCTATAGTTGACCCTATTATCAACGGGCTTTTACCCAAATCTGATGCAAATACAGAACAAGTCATAAACATTAACAATTACATCATTATCAGATTAAAACTGCAATACCTTATATCAGGATTTGTTAGATTGATCATCACATTCTTATTGGCGTTTCTTATTGTTCGATATATATATCAATTATTTTCTCTTGATTAAACAAATATGATAGGATATATAATACAGTTTTTAATTACAGCTTTTTGTTTCGGTTTCATTTATTTCAATCATCTTCGAATATCTAACATACAATTTAAAAACGAAAATTTGATTTTAGACACTAAGAAAAAAATTAACGCTTTAAACACAATTTTGTTAAGAAAATACGAACAAAAACAAAATATCGATTCAAAAATTATGAAAATTATTGTGAACAGACTCAATGAACTTAGCGCCAACTTAAATTCTAAAGACAATGATCTTCAAATAGAAATAGACGGATTGAAAAAAACATTGACTTATTTACAAGACCAAAAGACATTATTTTATGATTTCAATGAAGAGAGTGTTTAATTAATATTGTAATACTGTAACGCCTTTTTGGAAGCGTCGATTTCTGCATATTTCTTATTTTGACCCTTACCAATACCAATAATAATATCCATATTATTTTTAACATACACAGTGTGCACTTTCTGTCCGTTAATTTCAGACACATCAATCTCGTAAAATTTAGGAATGAACTGGAAGTTGTGTTGACAGTGCTTCACCAACTTATCCTTTACATTTTTCTGTTGCGTCATTAAATTTGTGAAATCAACATGTTCTTCTAATACATTGATAATCCAGTCTTTACAATGCACAAAACCCGTATTATTTTTTTCCTCCCAATCTAGAAATACAGCTCCAATGAACGCTTCAAATGTATCCTCCAAAATGTTTTTGTTCAACCTACCTTGATTGGACTCAATTTGAGTAGACAATAAAACAAATTCGTTCAATCCGATTTGTTTTGATAAAAATGCTAACATCTCACCATTAACTAGCTTGGTTCGAGTAGTGGTTAAAAACCCCTCATTTACCCCAGGATATCGTTCGAACACATACAATCCGACAACCATATTCAATATCGCATCGCCTAAAAATTCCAATCTTTCGTTACTTTCCTCTTGTAACGGCAGACAATCAGGTGGACAATTCACATTTCCGTTAAGAAAATTCTCATTCTTTCTCGTACAATATGATTTGTGAACAAACGCTCGTCTATATATGTTAATATTGTTAACATCATCGTATATACTCAAAAACTTAACAATATCCTCCTTTTGAACAAGTTTATTAAATCTATTATAAGGTAACTCGATACTGCAATTGCTCATAATGAATGTATATTTTTATATTCAATTATTTAAATTCAATTTTTAATATTATTCGAATTAATATTTTTTAATATTAAATGTGCACCACAATAAATATCATTTTTTTAATCATATTATTAGGGGTAGTTATATTTCATATGAAGAAAAACAAAAACATCGAAAAGTTTTTAGAATTTATTCACATCCCCAAAAATGCCGGAACAACCATCGAAAATGTTGCTAACGAGAAAAATATAAAGTGGGGGCGTTACAAACCCGAACATAGAAACAAAGTAGCTACTCAAAAATGTACCTACTGGCATGTACCCCCAAAACACTTCTATATAAACAATTATTACGACAGCGACGATACCTTTTGTGTTATTCGTGACCCTAGAGACCGAATGGTAAGCGAGTATTCTTACAGACATAAGGGTAAAAATGATAAAAACAACAAAAAAGATATGAACAAATGGTTAAAAGAAAATTTAAACGACGAGAATGTCTATAATGGAGGATTGAACTGTCATTTTGTGCCCCAACACGAATATATATACAACGATAACAACGAACGCACTTGTAATCATATCTTAAAGTTTGACAACTTAACATCGGAATTTAACGAGCTAATGGAAAAAAAGAATGTTGATGTTAGATTAAGTGAGAAAAATAAGGACAACAAAAGTAATTTCAACTTAACCATTGATGATATAGATGATGAAAATATGCAAAAGATATTTAAATTATATAAAAAAGATTTCGAAATACAGAATTCGTTATAATTTTAAAATGTGTTTGAATTAAAAATGAATATTTATTTAATTTATATAATTTATATAATTTGTTTAATATGTATATTATCGTTATTTTTACTCTACATATATCATAAATATAGTAATAAAGAAAATTTTGAAACAAAACCAAAAATATTCATTTATTGGGCACAAGGTTGGGCTGATGCACCATATATTTGTAAAATGTGTTTGAAGTCATGGGAAAAATACAATAAAGATGATTTTGACATTATAGCTCTCGATAATAAAAATGTAAAAAACTATTTATCCAATTCTGTGTTAGATATTGTAAATAGAATTAAAAAACACAAAAGTATAACAGCATCATCAGACCTCCTTAGGGTTAATTTATTGGCAAATCATGGAGGTTTTTGGGTAGACGCGACAATAATGTGCACAACTCCCATCATGCAATATTTTGACAAAATTCAAACAAAATACAATTTTTGGTGTCCCTTCGATTTCGATGGTAAATTACACTGTTACAATTTCATCTTCAATAATAAACATAACGAAATTTTCAAGAAAGTTACTTCAAGTATGAATGATCACTTTAATAATTTATCAGACGATAAAATAAAACAAATTGATTATTTATATCTTGGTGAATTGATGTTTACAGAATTTGAAAAACATATTGACTGGAATGTTATAAAACAAAAACAATTATCAAAATCATCAAATAAAATTAAAAGTGGATATAAAGTTATCGCTAATTCGGCAGCTCTTATGCTACAACCAATTAATGAAGAACTTAAAAACAAATTGGATAAAGAATATTTCTTAAAACTGACAACTAAACAAAACATTAAAACATATGAGAATTTCGAACAGGGAACCGCTATTGAATATTTAATAAATAAACATTGTATATAATAAATATGTTACGAAAGTTCTTTTTTTCAATCTTATTCATATTGTTGCTGTTAATTTTCATATATATATACAAAACACCGAATAAAGAATCTTTTGTCAATGCTAAACCAAAACTATTTATTTATTGGGAACAAGGTTGGGATAATGCTCCGTTCATTTGTAAAATGTGTTTGAGGTCTTGGGAAAAATACAACAAATCTACTTGGAATGTCATTAAATTGGACGCGAACAACATATATGAATATATAACAATGGAAGATATTATACCCAACTATTGGAATATTAAATCGATTGCGCATAGATCCGACTTGTTGAGATTGAACTTATTGAATAAATATAACGGTGTATGGGCAGATGCAACAACCTTCTGTACAAAACCATTGAATACATGGATTCATCAATACAAAGATTTTTTTGCTTTCTACAAACCTTCCAATTCAAAACAAATGTCCAATTGGTTTTTGTTTTCAAACAAACAGAATTACATCATGGATACTTTGACCCAAAATCTCAATCAATATTGGACGAACAGAAATTCTAATAATAATTATTTTATTTTTCACGATATATTCAACCATTTATATAACACCGATGAAAAATTCAAGGAACAATGGGATAAAGTAAACCATATTAGTGCCCATATACCTCATAAATTGAAGTTCCGAGAGAAACATCAAGAGCAGCATATCCCTGAAGATAAGAAACAACATATAATAACAATTCAATCACCAATGTATAAATTAGATCATACAGAAAAAAGTTCAAATTTAATGCAAACATCGAAAAACAATGTGTTCTACTTTTTGGCACACCACCACGGTTTGATTTAAAAAATATTATGAAGGTCTTTCAAATATACATATAGGTCTCTTCGGAATGATAAATATTATGAAATTTTATATAATCCCTTGTATGGACAAAAATCAGAGATTGTTGAAACATTTGTCGAAAACAAACACATATATTTGTTTGTTACGATAGTATTATTAATCAGCATAATACTCTATATGTCGAGAACTCAACCATAAAGTTACACAGCTTCACAACCCCATCCATAGTCATCGCGTTGTATAAAGAAACTCGACAGTGACCAACCGAGTGGTGTCCATTGAGTCCGATAAATCCTTGTGCTTTTGCCTGTTCAATAAACTCGTGTTCTAACTGCTCGTTTTTCAATTGAAAAGGCACATTCATTTTGCTACGATATTGTGGTTGCATTCTATAGGTATAGAAACCATTTGAATTGTCAATTGTGTTATATAACTTTTGCGCTTTCAAATCTCTCATTTTTTCGATTTCATGTATACCACCCATATCAAATATTTTTTTGAAAGTCAGTCCTGCAACATATATCGGAAAAATGGGTGGGGTGTTCAACATTGAATTGGCTTCACATAGTTTGACTAAATTTAACATTGTCGGTATGTCGTTTTTGTTGTTTGTTAACATGTTTCTCCTAATTATCACCAACACCATACCAGCGGGTCCGATGTTCTTGTGACTACCCGCATATATCATAGCAAACTTCTTAATATCAATCAGTTTGGACAAGAAATTGGAAGACATATCACATATAAGCGGTTTATCGCCCACATCAGGTACATAATCGAACTCGCATCCATGAATGGTTTCGTTGTCGCAATAATGAACATATTTTGACTCAGAGGATATTTTCAGATCCTTTTGATCAGGACATATCGTGTAGTCGTTAAAATTAGACATGTTACTAATATTCACATTGCAAAACTTGGACGCTTCTTTTGCAGCAAAATTGCTCCAGTAACCATTAACAATATAATCCACTTTGTCGTTTTTGTTCGCAAAGTTCAACGGTATAGTTGAAAACATTTGCGTCGCACCACCTTGTAAGAAAAGTATTTCGTAATCAGCAGGTATATTCATCAACAATCTTAATTTGTGTTTGGTGTTCATCAATAAAGATCTGAACTCTGGTGATCTATGATTTAGTTCTAAAATACTTATACCACTATTTTTCCAATTCAACATCTCCATTTGAACATATTCCAATACATCATGGAATAACACGCCAGGACCAGGAGAGAAATTGTACATTTTATCGCAATTAACCAGTTTTAACCATAAGATTTTAAATAGATTTAAAAACCTTTTATTTTTATTTAATTTAAATTATGAACATCTACATAGACGCTGAAAATATATCTTATAAAGAATTTGATACCATAAAAAATCACTATGTTATGGATTGTTACAAAATACTTTCCATGAAGGTGTATGGTGACTGGAATAGATCGGATATGCAAAAATGGTATGAATTGTGCAAAAAGTATTCCATTGATCAAAAACAATGTATTAGCAATCCAAAGAAGGGGGTTGTTGATTTTAATATAGTGATTGACATTATGGATGATGTGTATAATGATATGATCTCGAAAAACAATGTCATTCGCAAAATATTGATTGTATCATCGGATTCTGATTTTATTCATATTCATAACCGTATCGTTAAAACAGGTATTGAAGCTGAGATATTTTCCCCGATTTCATTTCATACCTCTAAATACAAAATACACGATACTTTGTTCACACCAAGTTCTTCAATTACCCTTGACAATAACAATATTGCCACTACCAGCAATAATATTACCATTATGAATCCAGAAAAAAAAGAAGAATATCTTATCAACTCGTCATACGAAAATAGTCATTCTTATTTCGTAGATACCGATGATGATGGTGATGATGGTGATGATGGTGATGATGGTGATGATGGTGATGATGGTGATGATGATAGTGATGATTTATCAGATGAAGATGATGAATATATGTTTGATGATGATTTATCCGATGAAGACGACGACGAAGACGACGATGCAGAATATAATACATACAATAATGATAACTATTATAAAAGTTTATGTAATGAAGAAACTGTCAATAAAATGAAACATAATATCGGTATTTGTTTCAAATGGATCAACAAAAGAAATGATCCGACCAGACCAGTCAATGAACAAAAATTTATAAATACTTACAAATTACTAGAAAGTAACAACATGTTTGACAAAATACATAATGTTGATAATATTTTGGAATATTTATCACATTTTAAACTGATCGAGTACATTATAGTCGATAATTTTAAAAAAATTAAAATAAATTTCCCTTTATCCAATAGTTTAAACAATACAAACGAACTCACGATGTGTTACCGTTATCAGAATAAAGAAAACCTGCCAGTATTGTTTTCTACATTCGTATGCAATATATATCTACTAAAAGGTAAAAATATCATCAAGTTTAAGTTTGTTGACAAACAAAAATTGAAGCAACAGTTTTTAGCAAATAAGATTCCTGGATTTGTACTGATTGATACCGAAAAAAAGAAGAATAAGAAAGTGAAAAAAATGTTATATGTCAAAAAACTTTGAATGTTCAAATTGAATTACAAAAGAATTTGAATTAGATATTTTTATTTAATTCAAAAAGAAAAATAATGTTTTATTACTAGGAGTGGGGTTCGAACCCACGCAGTCAATAGACTATTAGAACTTGAGTCTAACCCCTTAGACCTCTCGGGCATCCTAGCAAGACACGATGCATCATTCGGGAATCGAACCCGAGTCTTCTGCTTGGAAGGCAGATATCCTTACCACTGGACTAATGATGCATAATCTATATTATACAAATATCTTTAAATAAAAATTATGAAACAATAGTAATAAACAAACATAAGTAGTTTACTTTCAAAATCAAGTAAAAAAAACTGCTCGAGATTATAGGTTGTTGTGATGATGAAAATATCATTAGGTCAAATTGTTATTCAAATATTTTTTAATGGATCATTAAAAGTATAATTAATGATACATATAAAAACAATTTACAAAGTAAATGGAAAGTCCCGTATGGGGGTCGAACCCACAACCTTACGATTAGAAGTCGTATGCTCTATCCAATTGAGCTAACGAGACTTATATTTATGGTAATCATAAACCCTTAAATAAAAAATTGATAAAATATATGTAAAAATTTGCATTCTACTCAAGAAGTTTCCACGAAGTTAACACGACCCATACACACCACTTGTAAACATGAATCATGACCTGCAAATCGCGTGTTGGTTCGATGCTATTCGTAACAACCATCACGAAGCAATTGTTACAATGCATCGATTGTTCAATTTGGACATCAATGACAACACATCTTACGAAGAATACTTCGCTAGACCTATACATATTGCTGCAGACACGAACAACGAAGACACTATTCGTCTCATTGTCTCGCTCGGTTGCGATGTTAATTTGACTGACTATTATGGCGTTACCCCTTTGTATAGGGCTGTATTGAATAACGCAACAACAAGCATCAAGCTTCTTTTGGAACTTGGTGCTGATCTCTATACGAATGTACATCATCGTAAACTACCCGATGGTTCAGATGAGTATCTGACCGCTTTGGACTTGATGAAACAGAACAATAACGGAATGCTTTACGATTTTGTTGTACCTTATACCAAAGAATACAAAATAAGGAGAAAGTTACAGATATACGCTAGAGTCATCGGAAAGATGATGAAACAATATCACCGTTCAATTGAAAATGTTTGGAAACCCGACGGGGTTGGATACCATATCGCAAGAATGGACTTTGAGCAATATTTAATTTCCATCTAAAAACACGAACAAAAAAAACAAAAAAACAAAAAAACATTTCTTTTTTTATGTAAATGCTAATGAACAAAATGTAAATGCTAATGAACAAAATGTAAATGCTAATAAACAAACCAATAATACAAGATTTCAATGTCTTAAATGTAACAAAGTATTGTCTTCAAATCAACGATTAAAACATCACCAACATAAATGCAATGGTCTATATTCACGACAATGTGAAGTATGTTTTAGAATGTTTACAACAACACAAGGTAAGTATCAACACAATAAGTACGTCAAATGTAAACCACCAATACAAGTACAATCTGCACCACATACTATTAACAACATCAATAATATAGACAATGTTTTATTATCATCTTACTTTATTATGTACATAGGTTCAACTTGTTTTCATTCATCGAATAACAATAGTTTTCTTTATAACTTTGATATCTTTACTTCCAGATTATCTACTTTCATTAATTTCTGTTACGCTTGCAACAAAATACCAATTCATTTTAACATTCTTCTTCTCAATAATTTAACGATAACATATCTATACTCTTGTTCTTTATATCAACTGGATAGTTATTTTGCAGTTTATTCATATGTATATTTTCACTTGTGGGTTTCTGTTTCGGGAGTTCTTCTTTGTAAAAGATGTACTTGTTGAATTAAGAAAAAAGAATTGTAATGATATTTTTCATTATTTGTCTATTGTTTATATGTATAAATTATTTATGTTGAATATAGTGTTGAATCAATGTATAATGGATCGTTCATTTTTTTTTTAAAAAAAAGTTAACTTGATAACTTATTAACAAAAAAACATTTCTTTTTTTATATAAATGACTTGTCCTATTTGTACAGCAACTGTAATACTTAATGTAGTGGGTCAAGGTAGTATAGCCGCTTTAATTGCTTCCAAAACATTGAAAAATAAATCTAATTCTTCAAACATAAAGTCCCAAAAAACTTCCAAATCCAAATCTTCGGATTGATTCTGTAACCGTTCACAACACTTTTTACTTGGAAGCATGAAATACAAACAAATTTACAAAAATATGTTAAAGATTCCACAAAAAAACATACATGTCCCCGCTCTGAAGAAATAAAAATTGATTGATTAAAATATTCAAAAACATTAATTATTATCATCAACTACATACAATAAGATTATCAAACATATCATTTACCAATAATGCAAATAGCAACCAGTTCTTTTCCATATGCGCTCAGTTTATACAACGATTCGAATCGTATGTTTACATTAAATAGAAGAATGTTCATGAACGAAAACAAAACTTCAAACACATCAAGTATAGTTCTTTTCAGATGCAGAGAGTTTGCTAACGAGTTTCGAGACGAAGTGATGTTAACCCCAAATTTCTGTAACAATACATGGAATATGTCCAGTGATGAGAACTCATCCGAAAATTTTAAATCGGTTATCTTTCATACAAAAAAACAAGATAGAAATGTATATGATAGAAATCATATTATTATCCCCCAACCTATTGAAGATTTCGACTCAAAAGAGTTCGTTGATAAACTTATTACATATAATATATCTACGTTTTTCATGGATACATATGATGTAACCAAATTTAGTGTTAATCTCTATGGACATATATGGACTCCCCCTCAAGATGTGCTGTATTACACTTCAGATATTGAAAAATTATACAACAATTAACAAAATATAGGACACGAATTTATAGATTTGTGTGGTATTCTCTATTCAACATTTTTGAAGCGATTGAGGTTTTTGAATTTCTTTTTTTCATTGATTTTGTTATATTAAATAAGAATTCAATCATGAGAAATAATTCATTTAAAACAATAAAAAAACACAATAATAAATACTTATGAGTTTTAAATTATTTAGTTTATATAAATTATTAAAATTAAATAAAAATAATGAGAAAAAAATTGAAACGGTAGACTATAACCCATCTTATTCTTTTTACACTGATTTGCAAGTTTTATACGCATTATGGTTTGCAAAAATTAAAGGCAACACACATCAAGAAAAATTAGAATCATTCTACAACAAACAAGCGTCTTTGTACGATTCGTATCGCAGTAGAATGTTACACGGAAGACAAACGTTAATATCTGAAATGTCAGCAAAGAAAAATGATGTATGGGTTGATTTTGGTGGTGGAACAGGAAGCAATTTAGAATTCTTTGGAAAGAATGTGACCGATTTCAAACAAGTAACCATCGTTGATATTACTCCAAGTCTTGTTGAAGTTGCGAAAGAACGAATTGCCAAAAACAACTGGTCGAATGTGAATATTGTCGTCGGTGATGTTACCGACCAACATCTATCAGGTCTTCCCAAAGAGGGAACAGTGGATCTTATCACCATATCTTACGCGTTAACTATGATCCCTAACTGGAAAGACGCGTTAGTTAATGCGAAAAGACTATTGAAACCGAATGGGCGTATTGCTATTTGTGATTTTACTGTTGATTCCTCTCAATGGTGTATCTCTCAACGATTTTGGAAAAAACTCTTCTCATTTGATAATGTGATCTTAAACAAAGAACATATTGTTTTTTTACAAGACAACTTCAAATGTGTAAAACATGATGTTAATTACGGAACTTTTCCATATGTTCCGGGAGTGTTCAAATGTCCTTACTATGTGTTTATTGGGAAAAAAATTGAAACAAAATAATGTTAAACAAGTTTGCAACCAACGATGGAACTTCAACCATTACTACTATCAAACAGCATTCCCAACGATGTTGTGATCGGTGAAATATACAGCCATTTATGGAGAAACAAGAATGTTTTGAATAAAAAACAAAAAGAAGCTATTGTACACGATCATTTTCATCTTAAAAAAATCATTCAGACCTATTTCAATGATACGTCTCTTTCCAAGAATAAAGAATCTATGGATTACTTTCTGTGTTGGCTAGAGAATGATATGTTGAGTGTGTTGAATGATGATTACGCTTACATTGACGGACTTTCTCCAAATTTACAAAAGGAATGCCCTCATATAACTAAGGAATGGTTGTTGTCGTTAAGTTCTATAGATGAACTACCCGATAAGATTTATACGATTTGGAAAATGATGACACCAAACAAAAAGAATATTATGTATGAACGAACCACCCCTTGAAACAATTATGATGTCTTTCTTTTAAACATAAATCCGTGTTCTTCTGCCATGAATTCCGGATCACGAGAGGAACTTTTTGCACGAAATCAGGGATATGATCGAATGTGTCTCCTAATTCTTGTAACTTTTTGTATGCTTCTGCAAGTTTATTTTGGATTGATATGAATGAACATTCCAATTCACCAATTTCTAAATTTTTAATTTCTAATTGAGTTTTCATAAATTTTGTGTTTTATGAAAACATAAAAAATAAGATAATCAATTGTTATTAATTATTGTTTTTGTATTTTTGTATTTTTGTATTTTTTGGGGGGATGATGTTATATATTAGAATATCTAATTGCTGTAAGCAAGACCGCCCATACCAGACATCACACGGAGCACATTGTAGTTAACGGCGAACACCTTAACGGAGTTGGAGGTGTCAACACCTGTAAGGTTAAGGGTAGCGTTGTCAATGCGGGACATGTTGCATGTACCAGAGGGTTGATGTTCTTCGGGCTTGAGGGCGAAGGAGTACACATTGATACCGACGGTTTGTGAACTGTCAACGGGCACGCGTTCGTGATGTTGGTAGGGTTGGACAAGTTGGAAATATTGGGGCACGCGGGCGGAGAAACGCTCGTGACCGTTGAGTTGGAGTTTGGCGGTGTCGTAGGAGGTGACATATTCACCAACGGCGGCACCATCAGCTTTCTCCACCCAAACCAACTCCTTGCAGGGATGGTTGAAATTGAGCTTAATTTTAGAGGAGGCGGTTTCGTCACCGGTGAATTGGAGTTGTTCAATAAGGTATTCGTGAGACACTTGGGCGAATCTGCGGCGTTCATCAGTGTCGAGGTAAATGTAGTCAACATAGAGGGAGGCAGAAGCAAGGGAAGCGGTGCCGGTTGATGTGCCCAACACAGCTGATTCTTCACCGAATTCGAGGTTGATCTTGACTTCGTGGTATTGGAGGGCAATAAGGGGAAGGGCAAGACCGGGGTTGCGGCAGAACCAGAATTGAAGGGGAACGAACACAACGTTGTTGGTGGAGTCACCTGAACCGGAGGTAACATTGTCCTTACCACCAACCATCAACTTGTAACCATCCCAGTGACCGGCGGTTTGGGTAAGTTCGTTCCAGATGTGAAGCCATTCGGCGTAATGTTTGTCAATGCGTTGACCACCAATTTCGACTTCCACGGACTTGACGAGTTCGTGACCCGCCCATTGAACACTTGATGCGGGGGCGGCACCGAGATCGGCTTGGAGGTAGATGCGGTGAATGAGATCACCATTTCTGGAGATGGGGCAGGTAACCTTCTTGCCGAAGTTGGGAAAACCGTTGAAAGTTTGTTCAATGGATTCCATGGAAAAGTTGGTGTGTCTGCGGTAGACAACTTTGAAGAATGTGATTTGAGGGTTGCCAGACAAGTAGATGTCTTGAGCACCGTAAGCTACGAGTTGCATAAGTCCTCCTCCCATTATGTATTTTTATATAATATAAGAAAAAAAATTTATAGATATTTAAAATTTATTTTTACGCATTATTAAAAAAGAAACTTTTCGATGAAAAAACAAAATGTATATAAACGATCTTGTAATTACAAAAAAACTTCCAACACTTTAGACTTCTGTCACAAAAACAACATAGAAACTTTCGTTTCTAAAAGAGATTCATTACAAGATAAACATGATAGACTGAAATCTATAAAAAACGATTTGGAGGAAATCAATAACAAACCTAATCATGAAAAAACAGATGAAGACTTTAAAAATTTAGTTCTTTTTAATGATGAAAAAAAATCTATAGAATCGGACATTCAAGACATAGTTACCAACAGAGAGGAAATTGATTATTATTCAAACACTGCTGACATTTTGTATAACTATTATGATTTAGTTGAAAACAATTCAGACAACAATATGAACATTGCTAACCATCTAAATAGTGCGAATAATCAGAACAAAAAAACGATTTTAGAATACTTTCACAAACAAATATCTTCAAATAATGAAACTGGCGATGTAACAACAGATACCGATAAACTCGTAAATTGTAATCTATCAACTACCACGCCTAATAATAACAGGGCTTCTCTATTGGATGAGTATTTATCTATCACGGATAAAAATTACATTAATGATAATATTGATAATAACAATGCTTTAAAATGTGAATTTTGTAACTCAATGGAAAAAACAGTCCTTAACAACGATAGTATTTCGGTGTGTAATAAATGTTTCTCTGTTCAACATTTGTTAACGGATAACGAAAAACCTTCCTATAAAGATCCCCCTAAAGAAATCAGCTATTTTTCCTATAAACGCATCAACCATTATCAAGAATGGTTAAATCAGATACAGGGGAAAGAAACAACAGATATTCCGGAAGAAGTGTTTGATAAAATAATGTTAGAGTTGAAGAAACAACGGATTACGAATGTTAAAGATATAAATCGTCAAAAAGTGAAAGAGATATTGAAGAAATTAAAAATTAACAAATACTATGAACACATTCCTTATATATTGAATAGGATAACAGGTATACCGAATCCTAACTTAACACAAGAATTGGAAGAAAAATTAAGAAATATGTTTAAAGAGATTCAAGTTCCTTTTTTGAAACATTCGCCTTTAGTTCGTAAAAACTTTCTTTCATATTCATATGTAATTCATAAATTCATTCAAATTTTGAATAAAGATGAATATTTACGCTATTTTCCTCTTCTTAAAAGTAGAGAAAAGTTGCACCAACAAGAAGAGATTTGGAAAAAGATTTGCAAAGACTTGGGTTGGAAATTTATAAGAAGTATCTAAGGTCCTTTTAACGGTTGGGTAACATGGGGCATATTGTTCATGGTGGGGAATCCAACCAAGTTCGCACCAATCCCTAAACCAGCACCGGATCGGGCACTGACTCCCAAACTCGGACTGTACAAATCTAATAAACTAAATGTCGCGGCAGCAACGAAACCAATCAACACAACATCATCCATTGTCAGCTTTTTATTGGGAAACATGAAGGCAGCAGTTGCTACTACCAAACCCTCCATAAGATATTTGAGAATGCGTACGAAAACTTCCATGAAATCAAATGAGTAGGTCATTTTATTTATTATATATAAATTTTTTTTAAATTTACTTAAACATATTCATTATTTATAACATTATATAATGATCTCTACAAAAGAAGTTGATTATCTTGAACAGGATGAGCCTCTGCGTAATCAAAATTTTGTATGTCTCTCGTTTATAAGTCCTGAAGATATTTTAAAAAAGAAAGAGGCGTATTTTTTTGAAGAATATACAAAGGCGTATGCAAAGAAGAATCAGGAATATGTCAATACTCTGGAAAACATTTTTCCTGATAAAAAAGAAGAGATTCGAATTATGAAAGACAATTTTGACTTTTTGTTTAATGAAACAAAAATTCAAGATTCTTATAAATATTTTGTACAAGATCAAGCCGAAATTTTGGAAAAGACTTTCTACGAACACAACGATTTTCAAACTTGTATTAGAGGTCTTAAGGTAAGGGGTGTCTTTGATACAATTCAAGAAGCACAGACCAGGAGCGAAAAACTTCGAAAATTAGAAAATAACAAGTTTTCAATCTTTATAGCACAAGTAGGATGTTGGTGTCCATGGTCACCAAATCCCGAACACATCGAAAATCAAGAATTTGCTGAAACACAGTTGAACACTTTAATGAAAAAATATCAAGAGAACCAGGAAAATAAAACTCAGTATTTTGAAGAACGAAAGGAAGCTATGAAGAAACAAATTTCCGAAACGGAAGATCAGAAAAAAAAGCAAATTGAAAACGATCTTGCTAGCGTCCAAATTGTAGATAATGGTAACGATGTGACGCTTGAGTTGACATCATCGGAAAACCAACCATCGAGTATGTACACCGAAGAAGATCCGTGGATGAAAGAAAAAAATATTACTGAAAATTAATATAAAAGGATGTTTAGTTTGTTGTTTATATTTTTATTTATTGGGATAGTTATGGTTGTGGATGGTATTTATCACGAAGAAATTCAAAAATTAAAAGCTCAAAAGAAAATCGTGTATAAGTTTATCCCACGATCTACATATAACGATATGTTATTTCATAAACATACTAATCCGGAGTACGAAAACATTTTCACACAGGATCATGATGCTAGAAGTGCAGGAAGATATACGAAATAAAAAGACAGTTGTTTACTTTCGGTAGGTCTTTTTCACATTAATGATAGGTCTTTTTTTCTTGAACACCGAAGGATCGTAATTCTCTTCGTTGTCATCATGCTTAATATTTTTACTCATTTCCCAAAACTGTTGATTGCATATTTTAAATGGGGGGTGTTGATTGGCTTTGTACCAAAACACATTATCCTCCAATTTGTTACTTTTCGTCGTATTGTCTATGACTAAACATTCGTAATTTTCTGTACATTGATCCATCACTTGACAAAATATTTCAAAATTTTGAAACATTCCTGCATAATTATCGTATATTCTCTTTCTGTTCGCCACAATGTTCTCTCTCAAAATAAAAATGTAATCAATATTCGTTCTTAAATTAGGAGGGATACCTAATGGATATTGCATTGATATAATGAAAAACATCTTCAAATGTCTACCGTTCATGAACAATGCTCTTACATTTTTATCTTTTGTCCAGCTAGAATCGTACAAGCAATCATCTAATATTAAGAATGACCGGGGATCAATTTTCGATCCACCATATTTAACATTCTCATCGTTCAAACTCTTTATTACATGTTGTTGTCGTTTCACCACATTATCAATTATGTTTTGTTTAAACTCGTCATGTATAAAAATCTTGGGAATCATTTCACCGTAAAAATTGTTTGCTGATTCAGTCCCCGATATTACCGTTCCAACTTGAAAGGAATTATTGTAATACAATAAATCTTTTATTAAAAATGACTTTCCTGTATTTCTCTTTCCTATCATCACAACGACCTTATCATCTGTAATGGTTGTGATATCAAACTTTTTTAACTCTAATTTCATACTATATTCTTTATATATTATATATTATATTCCATAAAATCAAAACGGAGGTTCTCCTAATTTTATATTATTCATTATTTGTTTATCATCATTACTATCTATAATTAAATTCGAAATCATATACACGATTATAAATGACATTATTGCCAATATGACTATTTGCATTTTATCTTTCTTCTCCTCTGTATTTTTGTTCTCGTAAAGTATATACAGTGTGAATACCACTGAAAAAAATAATGCTATCACGAAAGATGTATTTTGTATCATTTATATTCTATAATTTTTTTTAATTTGTTTAAAAAACCTGTTTCCGATTATTACATATATTTCTTTTGTAATAATAGTTTCTTCTTCAATTGATTTTTGTTATATCTAAAATCATCATATTCTATACTCGTACCTAGTATACTTTTGACCTTTTCCGTGTTTTTAATTTTCATATTAATTCTGTCTTCCTTATTATTTTTAACAAAATCGTTTGAACTTTCATTTACATCTCTTTCATCAATCCTTATATTGAAGTCTTCCTCATCACTACTTTCTACATCATTACATATTTTTATTTGGTTATCATGTACTTTTAACACAACTTCGTTTTTCAAATCGTTCATTTTTGCGTGAACAGATTCGTCAGCACTATTTTTTGATTCCGTCTTCCTTTCTAAATCATTATCCAGTGTTTCATAAACACTTACATCTTCTGCGATAATAGCATCGGTGTCTTTATTATCAAGATTGTTTTCCACAAATTCATCATAATATATATCATCTATTGTTTCTTCAACAAATGTTTTTGGTAATTCTATATTACTCTCTACAGTATCATTTTTAGTCCTTTCATGATATTGAATATCATTTAATCCGGTATCACTCTTGACATCAACTGTCGTTTCGGTATGATTCACTTCTTCGTCATGATCTGGTTCTTCGGTACGATTCACTTCTTCGGGATATTGACTTTCATTTAATCCCGTATAACTCTTGTCATCAACTGTTGTTTCGACATGGTCTTCATCTTCGGTATGATCTACTTCTTCAACATGGTCTTCATCTTCGGTATGATCTACTTCTTC
>Ga0194024_1000041_pt1 | contig 25613 bp, 31 predicted proteins | sample IW13Sep16_MG_FD_140337 | JGI IMG/M metagenome (GOLD analysis project Ga0194024, IMG submission 140337) | Freshwater microbial communities from the Broadkill River, Lewes, Delaware, United States - IW13Sep16_MG | ecosystem: Environmental > Aquatic > Freshwater > River | place: USA: Delaware...
GGAACTGCTGGCTTTGCTGCTCGGTGTTTTATTGTTTCCGTTCAAAAGAGACCCCAAGAAGCTCTCACTCGGGGTGCTCACGCTGCTCTTTGAAGAAGCTTTGGAACTGCTGGCTTTGGAGCTCGGTGTTTTGTTGTCCGGGATCCATCTTTTTTTGTTTTCTGTGGACAGATAACGATCCCAGTGATTTGCGACCATTTCAGATAGATGGTTTTCGGAAACAGGAGACACAATCCCATGCTTTCTAAAATAATTACGAACTTGTTGATCTTTCATAAACAGTTTCTTTCCTTTTTCATTTTCTTCTTTGTTTAGAATATTATTATTATTCATAACAGGTGTAGGACTCCTAGCGAGATAGACCCAGGGAGGAGACCTGTTCGAAGCGTTGGAACTCGGGGCTTTGCTGCTGGCTTTGCTGCTCGGGGCTTTATTGTTTCCGTTAATAAGAGAACCCAAGAAGCTCTCACTGGGGGTGCTTGCTTTGGAACTCGGGGCTTTAGAGCTGCTGGCTTTGCTGCTCGGGGCTTTGGAACCGAAAGAACCCTTGCGGATAGTCTCGCAGATTTCTTTAACTGTCATCCGCGGGGACAGTCCGAATCGTTCGGCGTATTTTTCAAGAAGGTCCTTTTTGGACATAGTCGAACACCGCTTACCGTGGATCATGAGATGAGATCCCTTTTTGTTTGTCTTCAGGGTCATCGACTTGGGTGCGGGAAAGTTGTGTTTGACATCGGGCACTTTAAACAGACGGTCACACACGGTGCTGATTTTGCCGCGGCTGGGGACACCGTTCGCGATGGCAAGGCGTGTGACAAATCCCTTGGGGTAGCTGCTACATGGTTTTTTGTTGATGAACAACTGATTGTCTTTTTTGGAAAATGAAATAGAACCGTACTTGGAAAAATTAATTTCTTTCTTGGTTCTTTTCTTTGTGACTTCAACATTGTTATTGTTTTCTTCTTGGAAAGACACATTGAGCTTTCCGAAAGCGTCGAGAATAATCACGTAGGCATCGCGGATGCTCTTGAACGACTTGGCCCCCATCAGTTCGATGTGTCCGAAGGGGGACACGGTGAAGGTGGGGAGTGAGTTGGCGTCGCGGCGAACGCCCTTGGTTTCCAGATCCAGTTTGGGTTTGAAAGACGCCTTCATCACCGAAGGACCTCCCTGAACGTCCATCCACGGCATGCTCGGTTTGTTGTACTTTTCTTTCAAGGTTTCGGAACCGTTGTAAAGGTCGCGGAGCATCTTGACAAAATTGCTGACACGAGGTCGGTTCTTGCCCGTCTTGTCTGTGAGCACGTTAAAGTACCCGTTAATCATAGCAATTTTTGGTTCGGACCGCTTGACAATACGGAGCGTGCGTAGGAGGATGCCTTCAATCTCAAGGATCATGCGCATCAGACGCGTTTCCTGTGCGTTCTCCCTGGGGTCGTACCGAGCGAGTGCGGAGGACCCGGCGCGAAGCCCTACGACACCGGTGGGTTCCACGGGGACCACAATCTTGTTCTCTTTACCGTCCTTGTACCGGATCGTCCCCATGAGATGCAGGAAACCGTAGTTTGCCGTTTCCAACATGGTTGGGTTTCGCTTGACCCCGTTGGAGTCGACCACTGCTGCCTGACGATCGAGCAGCTTGGTTCCCATACGCTCTTTACCCACGCACCCACGACCACCCGGCAGACAAGCGAACACACGCTCAATTTCTATGTAGTCCACAAACTCCTCTCCTGGAAGACGCACGGGGAAGGTGTACGTATTGGCGAGGACGTCGAACATAACGCGCATGTCGTACCGGGTTTCCGTGTCTGTGTTGTAAGTGACATTAAACAATGTCGGTGTGATTAATAAATTCATTAAATTAAATTAATAAAAAATTTTGAACGTTTTGAAAAGTTTTTCTATGTCTTTTTGTAATTGTTGCGGGTTCTTGTTGACGAGCAGATAGTCGTATGGCATTTCCGTTTCGGTGTCATCCATGACCGCCGGTGGGGAAAACGAAGAAAACTCAGGTTTCAAACGCACACGAAATACCGGCGTTTCCGGGAAAGCCCTTTTCAAAGCCACGTACTCGTGCGGGTACCGATAGTCCGAGATCACATAACTCTTTTTGGGGTCCATTTGGTCAATCAAGCGATTGATCCAAAAACATCGGTTCGTTCCGGGCAATAGTCTTTCGATCTCCCACTGCCCGACGTGCGTTCCGATAAATTTCATCATATCACGAGGCGAAATATGGGCCTGCGGCTGGGCCTGCGGCCGGTCCTTTCGGTCGTCTTCCAGTGCTTCGAGAGGAACCCCGAACATCGCACTCACTACATCCTTGACGGTTTTTGAAATCTTCACGTGACACAACGAATGTTTATCGGAAAAAACCTTGGCCGCCGTGTCTTTTCCAGAACGAGATAAACCATTTAACAAAACAATCATTTAAAGTTAATCTAATTTTGTTTTTTTAAATGGAGTATGTTTTGTATTTGCAGACTGTCCAAAGCAGCGTCATCAAGACGTTATGTGACGTTTTGAAAGAGACGCTCAACGATGTCAACTTCATTTTTGACGAAAACGGGATGCGGCTGATGGCGATGGACGGAGCGCATGTGGCCTTGGTTCATTTGCGTCTGGAAGGAGAGCGCTTTGAAACGTATCAGTGTGAGGAGCGCTTACAGGTGGGTCTCAATATGAACAACCTGTTTAAATTGACCAAGACAATCACCAACATGGACATCATAACCTTTTTCATCAAACGCGACAATAGACACGAATTCGGGGTGAAAATAGAGAACGCGGACAAAAACACAAGCACGGTGTTCAATCTAAAGATGCTGGACATTGACGAGGACGAGCTCCGGATTCCGAACGTTCAGCTGGACTCCGTCATTACGATGCAGTCGAACGATTTCCAGCGGATGTGTCGCGACATGATGAACATATCGGACATCATAGAGATTACCAGCCACAACAATCAGCTGAAATTGTCCTGCAACGGCGACTTTGCCTCACAGGAGACAATCATCGGTGAAGCGAACCACGGGTTAAAGTGCGCCAAAACGGACGAGCCCATCAGCGGTCGTTTCAGCTTGAAGTACATCAATTTGTTCACCAAGAGCACCAATCTGAGCAACGTGGTGGAACTCCATTTGCTCCCCGCTTTCCCTCTGATGCTCCGGTACAACGTCGCCAACCTCGGAACGCTTCTGTTCGCTCTGGCACCTTCCTGTGCTTGAAAAAAAAGACGTACAGAAATTGTACACAATAAGAAGTTCAGAAAAATGTTGGACGCATACAGTACTAAGCCGGCTCCGGACGAAATCACAATCAAGTCAATATTGTACGAAGACTTGCGCCAATTGTTACCGAAATATTCCCGGTCAAAGATCATTCACCAAATATTGGACGCATATGGTCTCGATAACATTGGGTCCATGACCTGCTGGAACGTTTACGCCAGATAGGAGTTTATTAATCGTTGCAGAAATGTACTTAAAGAACGTTGAACTTAACTTGTTAAAAAAATGGAAACCTTTTTCACAAAACTGTTTGAGTACATTGGTGCGCGGCTCCAAGAATATGACTTGCAAACGTTCGTGGAAACCATGCTAGACCCGACGATGTTTTCCAGGACATTTTCTCCAGAAGAGTACCACCGTCTTCGAGCTTGCTACAACAAACACGTGCGACCGAAATGTCCTGTGCTGATGAAGACGCACGCTTTTTCGGCGCTGACCATCGAGGAACGCTTGGCGTACTTGGAACAGGAGCATCAAAACACCAGAGTCATACAATCCACGTTTGTGGACCTACTACGTGAGCATCGCGAGTCGTTCGACGAACAATTAGCCAAAGTTCGTGCGCTTATTTAAAAAAAAAGAAAATGAAAACTTTTTGCTTGTGCGACCGCTTTGGTCATTGGAAAGACAGCGGTTCAACGTAATCATTAAGTTACGTTTCAAAGCGGAGACCAGTTAAGAAAGCATTGGACGAAAAGCCCGTTTGAAACAACAAACTGAATATAGCGAAAGAAAAATTCAATGAAATTAAAAAAGTAAACAGTCATGTTGTAATGGATTGTTCTATTTGTATGGACCCCACGGACATTGTACAGGGACACGGGCATAAGTACGCTCCGAAAAGGTCGAACGGGGTAGTCTTGGGTTGTTCGCACGTGTTTCACCGGAACTGTATAAAAAAGTGGTACTCGCGTACGTACGAAGGGAACACGTGTCCTTGTTGTCGTGGTAAAGTTCGGTTTAAGGAGTCTTCTCTTTACAACCGTCTGATTATAGACTTTGAATACGTCAGGAACCTCCTGCCTTTATTTTATGAAGACCTTCACGACGGTTATTTGTATTACGACAACGCAGCGATTTTACTGTTTGTTTGTCAGATACTTGTCAATCTGGAGCACTTTTGTTTTTATTTACTTAAGAAAGAGTTTACCTTAAATCAATAATAATATGCACGTCATTAAGCGTTCCGGTGTCCGCGAGCCTGTTGATTTCAATAAGATTACCCATCGTATCAAAAAGTTGTCCAATGAGATTTCCGACAATATTGATCCGATCAAAGTTGGACAGAAGGTTTGCAATTCGCTCTATGACGGTGTTCACACGCGTGAATTAGACGAGCTCAGTTCGGAAATCGCCATCGCTTTGTGTACCGAACACCCGGACTACGGCACCCTCGCGGCGCATCTCTGTACGAGCAATCTGCACAAGAGCACCCCAGGGTCCTTTTCGGAAACCACCAAAGTTTTACACGAACACGGGCACGTGAGCGACGAGCTGTTGGACCACGTGAACCGACACAAGGACTTTTTGGAAAGTATCATCGATTACGACCGAGACTATCTGTTTGATTTTTTCGGTCTAAAGACTTTGTTAAAGTCGTATCTTCTTCGTGTCAATGGGGAAACGATCGAGCGTCCGCAGGATATGTGGTTGCGTGTGTCCGTCGGAATCCACGGGGGTGAGCTTGAAGCGGTCCGGGAGACGTACGATCAGATGTCGCAGCTGTACTTTACCCACGCCACCCCAACTCTGTTCAACGCGGGCACCAAGTACCCCCAATTGAGCAGTTGCTACCTTGTGGAGATGCAAGAGGATTCTATTTCAGGCATCTTTTCTACACTGGAAGACTGCGCCCAGATTTCCAAGTGGGCGGGTGGGATTGGCTTGCACATCCACAAGCTTCGTGCGACGGGATCGGACATACGCAGCGCAAAGGGGGCGTGCACAGGGATCATTCCTTCTCTGCGGGTCTTCAACGCAACGTCCCGGTACGTGAACCAAGGTGGGAAACGCCCGGGGTCTATCGCCATTTACTTGTCGGTGGATCATCCGGACATTTTCAAGTTTTTGGACATGCGCAAGAATCACGGCGATGAAGAAGAGCGGTGCCGCGACCTTTTCAGCGGGGTGTGGATCTCGGACCTCTTTATGGAGCGTGTGAAGAATGACGAAATGTGGTCCTTGTTTTGTCCGAACACGGTTCCCGAGTCGCTCCAGGACATTTACGGAGACAAGTACAAGGAAGTGTACGAGGACTTGGAACGCCGAGGTCTTTACAAGACACAAGTGCCGGCGCAAAAGCTGTGGCTGGCGATTTGCAACGCGCAGATTGAGACGGGCAATCCGTATCTGCTTTACAAAGATTCCGTAAACAAAAAGAGCAACCAGCAAAACGTGGGGGTTATCAAGTCGAGCAACCTGTGCACGGAGATCCTGGAGTACACCGCCCCGGACGAGATTGCGGTGTGTAATCTGGCGAGCATCGCTCTGCCCAAATTTGTAAACGGGTCCGTTTTCGACCACAAAGCTTTACACAACACGGTCAAATTGATTACTCGGAACCTAAACCGGGTCATCGACGTCAACTTTTACCCGGTAGACAAAGCGAGAAGGTCCAACTTTCGCCACCGTCCGATCGGTATCGGCGTACAGGGCCTGGCGGACGTGTATATGATGTTCAAGTACCCGTTTGAGTCGCAAGAAGCGGCGCAGCTAAACCACGACATTTTCGAAACAATCTACCACGCAGCCATGGAACAGAGCTGCGAACTGGCGGAAAAGCTCGGTCCTTACGAGACGTACGAAGGGTCGCCCGTCAGCCGCGGGGTGTTCCAGTTTGATATGTGGGAAAACAGCAAGTTTTATGTAAATGGGTACGACTGGGACACCCTGAAGAAGCGCGTGATGACCCACGGTGTCCGGAACTCACTGATGATTGCGCCGATGCCCACGGCGTCCACTTCGCAAATCTTAGGAAACAACGAGTGTATCGAGCCTTACACGAGCAATATCTACGCACGCCGAACGCTCGCCGGGGAATTCGTGGTCCTAAACAAGCACCTGATCAAAGACCTGTTAGACCTCGGTATTTGGTCGCAGGATCTCAAGAACAAGATTATCTTTCACAACGGATCCATTCAAAACATCGTGAATATACCGGACAACCTCAAAAGCATTTACAAGACGGCGTGGGAAATCAAACAGCGCGCCCTGATTGACCAGGCGGTGGAACGAGGCAAGTTCGTGTGTCAAAGCCAGAGCTTGAACCTGTTTATGGCTAAACCGACCATCAAGGCTCTGTCCAGCATGCACTTTTACGCGTGGGATCGTGGTCTGAAAACAGGGATCTATTACCTCCGGACCCAACCCGCCGCAAACCCGATCCAATTTACTCTGAACCCTTGCGAAAGCTGTTCTAGCTAAAGACTTTTTTACTTTAAGAAATTCCCTTTCAACAAAAAAAATAGAATGAAAAAGTTTGTTTTGATTGTTGTTGTCTATTTCATTTCACACACCGGAGCTTTTGTTTTGGAATACATCTATCAGCGTTGGTGCTACCCGATGACTCTCCACGGATACCTTGCGAGTATATTTACCAGCGGTAGTCCGATATGTAAATCGCTGCGTACTTGGTCGCAGATATTAGACACAATGACTTAAAATTAATTTAATTAATAAAAGCTATGGACATTCAATATTTAAAAACAGAAGGAGAACGTTTCTCTTCGATCATTTACGTGGATTCCGCCAAAAGAAACCGTGTCTTTTTCCCGGATCCCCAAAAGTACGAAGTCATTTTTAACGAACCGTTCCGAAACGTGTTCTCCGTTCAGGTTTTAGACGCGAGTATTCCCCGAACCCATTACAATGTGGACAACCACAACAACGTGCTCTGTTACTCTGTGAACGAAATTGATTTTATCGTCACGCTAGCGATTGGTGACTACACGGACGTGGAACTCGTCGAAGCGATCAACGCGCAATTGGTCGGCATCACCGTGGATTTCCTTTCGTCTCCTTCGGATCGTCGCAAACAGTTTATATTCCTTTCCGAAAACCCATTCTGTATCAAACCGTTCAAGACAACCATGCGCGAGCTTATCGGACTGGATCAAGGTTTTCAGAGCCAAATAGACAGCGTGGACGACCCGGCGAACTATAAGGTGTCTTTAGTGAATGACACGCTCGGAAACACCGGTGTGCGCGCCACTGTTGCTGATGCGAATGTGGTGTTTTATCAGCGCTTCTCGGTTTCGGAAACGGGCAAAATCGGCACACTGGAATTGAACGTGTACAAGAACGACACCGACCTTCTGAATACAAACGACTTTAACTTGCGCGTGCGCGTTGTCCGTCTTAGCAATAACACGACCGTAGCAGAAGCCCAGGTGCACAGCAGTGCGTTTGTCGATCTGGTCGTGCTTTCGGAATGGGTTCATTTGAGTCAGCTTTTGGCGGGGCAACAGTACGTGTTTGTCGTTTCTACCGTGAACGCAAATTACGTCCATTACGACCTGTCCGTAGACATTGTATCCAACGACACCCAGCAATTGTACGTCCAACAGGAGGTGTCCTTGGACTTTGACCTGAACACCTTTTTGAATAACCAAGAAAACACCATCAACAAGTACGGGTCTCCGTCCGTGGAAGACCTGTATTTCGGAATCACCATCGACACCGTGGGAGTGAACATGGGACTGAATTATCGTCTGACGACCTTGCGTGAGGTACATTCCTTGATTCCATCAGGGATCTACAATTTACTGGGAGATCGGTACATCATATTGAGGTGCAAGGAGATTGAAAATCACATCATGTCCAGCATCAAGTCGTTCAACGCGGTCAATCCGGAAACCAACTCCTTGGAAGAAAGACAGTACGAGACCGGTATCGCCAAGTTCAAAATGAGCGTGGTGGGATTTAGAGAAGAACGCTTCGATTTCAACACACTACCCCCACAAGAGTTTCATCCGATTGGCAAACTGACTTCGTTGTCTTTTTCCTTCGAAAATCAGGACGGTAGAGAATATGACTTCAAAGGCGTGAACCACACCCTTACACTAGCCATAAATCACTACAAACCAATTAACAAACTTTTTTCAAAAAATTAAAAATAAAAATCTTTGTTTGAGTTTAAAATGAATAACAAAAAAGTTTCCGCAAAGGAACTTCTTAAAAACAAGGCGGCGATGGCGCGTCTGCGCAACGAGCGTGCCTTCCAGAACTACATGACCCGCAAGACCAACATGACCAAGGCGGGCAACAAGCCTGTACCCAAGATGCTCTCTTTTGTCAAGGCGAAAGCGGTCGCTACCGCGGCCAAGAAGCCTGCTGCGGCGGCGAACAAGAAGCCTACTGCTGCGGCAGCGAAAAAGAACAACGGTGCCAAGAACAACAACAAGAACAACATGACCAAGAGCATGCACGCGTACAAGCATTACATGGCCATTCCGTTCGCCAAGACGGGCCTGCACAACGTGTCTAGCCCTGGGTACCACGACGAACTGGTGCAGAACATGAAGAACATGGCCAACCGCAACAAGACCCTGGTGCCCATGCACAACAAGAACTGGTTCGTGGATCAGCTCAAGCGCAACGTGTGGGCGCTGCGCAACAATAAGCCCGTGCACATGACCTCCGCGGCAGCCCCCGCAACCGCAAAGGGACGCGCCAAGTGCGTCGCCACCAAGACCAAGAAGCTTCTGGCCAATCGTACCGGTTCTGGCAAGGCGGTCGCGAAACCCAAGGCACTGACGTCTAAGCAACTGCTGGCTCAGCTGAAGACGATCAAACCAGTCAATTAAAACTATTTTGTTTTGTTAGACGATCATAACAGATCCAAAAGAAAACGGGTACCATCCCGGATGAACGCCTGTGGAACGATACATGTACAGCTCGTTGTGTCTCCTTCGAAGGTCCCCCTCATGCCCCGGTGTGTCGGGGTCTAGGTCCACGGTTTCACGAATATTAAGCACTTGCGCGAGCTCCACTCGGTTTTCTAAAAAGTCCCCGCCGATCAGCGGAGAGTCTGTTTCGCTGTTCGCAATACACAAACGATTGGACCGACGTTCCCGAAGACCCGCGCCGTTGCCAATAAACACGTTCGAATGATCGTCCGAACGATCCGTCGTGTCAATTAGTGGTGGCTTGGCCGGGAAACGTAAATCAATCTCGTAAAGCCCTTTCGCGTGAAGCTCGTGAATCATTTCAGTTCGAGACATGCCCTGGCAGCATATCCCGAGGTGTAAGCACTCTTTCCGCAATCGTACGCTGCGCACGTGTTGAAGTTCCGTAGCCATTTTGTTTTATAAACAATTTAATTTTTTAATAACTTAAAGACTTCTTTTCCTTTAAAAACAAAAGATGAAGACCCTCGAGAGACACATTATTAACAACGACGGCGAGCTGCTGGTCATTGTCATCACGAGCCGAAACGATACCCCGCCGGTGGGTGCTTGCGAGCTCAAAAACCTCAGTGATGAGCATGTTCAGTACAACATCAGGGGTGCGGACGCTTTGGACCATCTGATGAACTCGGGAAATCTTAGTATCACCGACAAGATGAATATGACCACAAAAGGATCCGTGAGTGTTCCTTTCAAGTACATCATAACAGACCCCGAAAACGGCGTGCCACCCGAAAGAGCGCGTCCGAGCGACTCTGGGTTTGATCTCAGTCTCGTTGCGGTTCGTAAGCGGTTCGGTAATGTGGTGATGTACGGCACGGGCGTCGCGGTACAACCTCCTTCCGGATTCTACTTTGACCTGGTTCCAAGGTCCTCGATTATCAAGAAAGGGTACATGCTCGCCAACAGTGTCGGGATCATCGATCAAGCGTACACCGGTGAAATTATGGTGCCCCTTGTGAAGATTGACCCCGATGTACCCGATTTGGAATTGCCACAAAAGCTGGTGCAGATAATCCCACGCAAGTGGTACGGTCTGGTTCCTACCCCAGCGGACACACTGGAACACACGTCCCGCGCTGACGGCGGCTTTGGGAGTACCAACGGCAATACCAACGGCAATTGAAAAAACCAATAAAATAACCAGAAAATCATGCCTGTGATTACACGTGCTCGGTATCACGCTCATTTGTTCAAGGAGACTATCGAAAACCCATGTATCATCAGCCTGATTGCGCGCAATCTCCATCCCAAAGACATGATTTCTATGAAACAGGTGTCGAAAGACGAGCGTTTCAACGACGTGCTGAAAACTCGCAAAAAATAATGAAACACAAACAAGAAGTTCAAAAAGTTACTAAACAAGTTAAAAACTATCTTCTTCATGTCGATTCGTTGCAGTTCAAGCGTGATCAGGTTCTCATCGTTGATAAACTATACGCTTTTTTATGCGAGCACAAGTGGTTTATGAAGGATTTTCCGAAATTCGCGAAAGTAGCGCACGATACGTTGTTTGAATTGATACAGGACGCAGACTTTCTCACAAATGGACTAAAGTATGCCACGCGATTGTTCGGCTTGCAACCACCTAAACAGTACTACAATTCGCGATTGGGGTTGACTCAGTACGGTCTGTTTGATATACACGGCAAATTCGTACCGTTAACGCTTGTATTTCAATCTCAAGTACTGGGCACGACATTCATTTAAAAGTCGCAACAGATCCTTTTGATTCAGATTGTTGTACCTGAACTGAGAATTTAAAGTGTTGTTAAAAGAAAGTTCGTAATTGTTGTTGTTATTATTGTTGTTGTTGTTATTGTAATTTCCTCTTGATCGGTTTGCCGCTCCCAACATAATGTTTGCGCCTCGTTCGTTCTTCTTGCGTTGGGCTTCGAGTTCTTCACGCTCACGTATTCTCTGTTGACACGCACCGAGGACTTGTATGATGTATTTTGCCATCGGCGTTCCCTGTTGGTTGTTCCCGATAATAAAAGCGTTTCCGTTCATTTGATACACAAAATTGACATTGAACATGATCGCCTGCACTATGGCCAGGATGTCTATCGAAACAAAATGATAAGGATGAAACCCTTGTAAATTGTTTTTTTTCGCGAACAAAGCGTTGTTTAGTTGAGACAACTTTAACATATGTGTGATTTGAAACGAGTCACCCATTCTCTTCCAGTCCAGGTAGTGGCGGATGATCCACTTCGGATCCTTTGAATTGGGGGTGTCCGCTTGCATAAACTTGATGACTTCGTCCACCGAAAATCCAGTCAGGTCGTTGTGCACCTTAAAGGCGGACCGCTTGTCGTTGCGATCCTGCCACGCGTACCTTGGATACACCTTCACGAAGCGTCTGGTCTGAATACACAAACCGTTCACAGACAGAGGTTGTGTAGACGTTTTATTAAAAGGAAATACATACACACGAACGTTCTCAAAAAACTCCTGTGGAGTGGTCTTGGCCTGACTTAGGAAATCGGTATTCACATTGCTCGCGATGAACCTTTTCAGTTCTTGAAAGACCGGATTGCTGTTCTCTATCAATTCGACAATGATTTTGAAATGACAAGTAAACTGTTCGTTCATGTCCATCAGTTCGTAAAAGGTGGAAAAGGATGTCGAATCAACCCCTATGTACTGTTTGACGTTGTTCAGGCGCTTCATCGGCACAAACGCAAAACGATAATTTTTGTCCACCCGGATGTTCGTCGCCGGATCCACCACCTGCGCCATATTCACAATGTAATTGTCATCCAGTGATCGATCGTTCAGTATGCCCTCCAAGCCCGTTTTGACGGTGACGCGGTTCAAGGTGGCGTTGCTCAGGGTGTCGGACGTTTTCAGCGCGTCGGTGGCTAAAAGCAACTTGTACTCCCGAATGATATTTCCGGTAAGAGTGCGCGTTATCTTAGAATTCGTCAAATTCATCTTCGGAAGCGCTCTACACGTGATTTCCTGATCGAACAACGTCATGTTGCGTCGCTGCGCCAACTGCAAAAACTTGTTCTTCCACTCGTTCTTCATCTCGCTCAACGTCAGGCTCGTGGTGGTGGTGCCCAGGTCAAGGTACTGTTGAATCCACGACTTGAACGTACTGGCCCTAAAAGGCTTGTCGTTGATGGACCGATACACCCCACCGTAATTCCGCTTAAAGTCAAACAGATCCTCCACAAAGTCATTCTCCGGATACGAACTGGAACGAAAACGATCTCGGGCTCTCTCGAGTTCCTTCTTGCGCTTCTCCAAAACCACCTTGATGTTCTTCGTCCCTCGCTTCCCCTTCATCGCACCCAGGTTCTTCTGAATCCCCTTTAACTCATCCTGCTCCGCACGTGACAACACCGGCGCAGGGACCATCGCCTTGATCTTCTGCTGCACCGCACGATCGTATATGTCATGCACCGAATCAATAATACGAAACACATCCATCACCGGTCCCGCCTGTAAGTTGTTCATTCGAGACTCCCTTACCACCGGGACGGTCACCGTGGGCGCCCTTGGCGCGTTACGTAGCGCTTTCGCCGCCTCCAGTTCCGTGCGCGTAACCTGCCATAATGAACGCCTCTTCGTCGGAATAAACACATTCAGAGGACTATTGCGCTGACGCTTCATTTTTATTAATTTTATTATTTTTTTAATTTCAATTCAAAAAAAAAGACTGTATTTTCTTTTTTTGAATCAAAACCTTATTGCTCTCCCAGTAGGATTCGAACCTACAACCTTCTGGTTAACAGCCAGCTGCTCAACCTGAACGAGCTCTAGGAGACTACCTTTATTATTAAAACAATATAATTTTTTATGAGATTTAAACGCAGTGTTTGCCAACGTACCGATTACTTTTTGAAATATTCTCAGCCGCCCACATCGGTTGGAAGTTTGTATAATGCGAACGCTCAATAATCACGTATACAGTAATGATGTCGTCTGCGCTTTCCTTGTACATAGCGGGTACGATGTGATCTAAATGCCAACAGCGAACACACTTGTTTTTTCGGCCGACCATAGTTGTCCCAACACATTCCGTCTGGTTGTTTATTTTGTCGTGAACCCGGAAACCGTCGGTCGTCACATCAAACAGCATATTGCACCGGCATTCTTAAATTGAACGTACTGGCTTTTGCGCGGAACAACAATTCATTCATTCTGTTTTTTTTCTTCAAAGGCGTATTTTTTAAATGGATTCCTTATCGTCCGTGCAGAACAAGTAGTATCCGACAATTCCAGCAATAACCCCGGCTGGCAACAGAAAAGAAGACAGAATTAACAACAGTTCCAACATTTTGTTTTTTTTTGAAAGTTTTCTTTTTTTAAAGTCTTCTTCTTGGATTTGGATTTAGGTACCGCTTCAGAGAAGCCACTGGTTCATATACAACGCCCGTGAAAACGATGTTCACTTCCAAATGGTTTCGGTGGATTGTGTTTCTACAAATCGGACAAAGCATTCGGTGATGGGGGCCCTTGGTGGTGAACGATGGGCCTGTGGAACAAAGAATGAAAAAAAACCCAGGCCTTGTTGTTGTTTGTGCAGGCCGAACGGGAGACCTTTGTGTTTCAGGCCTTGGCTGGCGCATAAGACGACGACCGATGGTTCCGGTACGCGATACGCAACGTCGGGACTGTGGATTACAGATTTTGGTCGGATCACACGGCCTGGGACAATTATTTCCAGTCGTAGGTCTTGGTTGATGTGGTTGTTGTTCACCACGCAACCGCTGTCTTCCCACACGTCCAGTGCGCGACACACATCTCCCGGTGGTCAGTCTCTCATTAATAATATTCTGTTTCCAAAAAGAAATATCCCAAATAAAATAATAAATGTTGGCTATAATTGTTGTACTAATTTTACTGCTCTTCCTAAGTATTAGTGTAGGTGTGTACTATAATATTCAACAAAGCAAAGAAGGAAACGGTTCAGGAGACCAAGTAGACCAAGGAAACGGTTCAGGAGACCAAGTAGACCAAGGAAACGGTTCAGGAGACCAAGGAGACCAAGGAGACCAAGGAAACGGTTCAGGAGACCAAGGAGACCAAGGAAACGGTTCAGGAGACCAAGGAGACCAAGGAGACCAAGGAGACCAAGGAAACGGTTCAGGAGACCAAGGAGACCAAGGAAACGATTCCGGTGATTCTCAAGGTCCTTGTGTGGTTTCGGACTGGTCCTACACGGATTGTGTGTACGACTCCCCTTGTGCGCTAACCGGCAAAAAGGTGGGCACGAGAGAGCGTCTTTCGGGAAATCCTGACTTGTGTCCTACAGAGACCAATGAAGTTCAGTGTTTGAGGACTGAAGAAGTCTCAGACTGGTCCGCTTGTGAATACCCAAGCAATATGTGTGGAACCAAAGGCACGCGACAGAGGACACTCAGCGTCCAAGGAACGGTGTGCAATACGGAGACGGAAGACTGTCCCGCTTTGAACACAAACTGCGACCAGCCTTGTGAAGATTACAAATGGTCAGACTTTGGCGCCTGCGAGTACTCGGGAAGTTGCGAAAACATTGGGACACGCACGCGCACCAAGACCGCCCCTGGGCGATGTGGTGGGAATCAGACGGAGACGGTCGTGTGGAACCATCAGAGGGCAACAGCCGACAAACCGTATTGTTTGGCGGGTCGATGGGAAACGGTGGAAGACACCACGTGCACGCGCAACGACGGAATTCAATGCGGATCACTCGGAGGGTTCAAGGATTACATGGAATTTGTAACCGGAGAAACCACGTGTGAAATTCCTTCGCCACGTCAAACCGCGTGTGCATTGCCGGCGTGCGACATCAGTGAGCCTTTGTCAGGATACTACAGGAAAGAAAGTGGGATCTGTCCGGCAGAACACGAAATCCAATCAGGAGATGAGTGCAAGAATGCCATTTCGGGTTTTGCAAATTTTAACGAAACTGACTTGGGGCCATTTAGAGCCCGATGTGCTCTGCACGGAGACACTTTGTATTACAACAGCTACGCTAGTAACATTTACGGAACTGATGCTACACATCAATCTTTGTGTAAGGGGGAGCCTCTTCCGGAATCCGCGCCGGTTACCGATGGGGTTTACGAAATTCACACTGGTGTAGCTCAATGTCCTTCGGGGAAAGAACTGACTGAGACTGAGTGTCACAGCGAAGCGGTCAAAAGTTTGATTCGTGGATCGGAGCACAATCCGACATACGCCGACACGTTCAATGACTTGAGCCACAGCTGCATCGGATGCAACAAGGGATGTCGCTTGTCTGGAAATATGATCCTTTACAACACCTACACCGGTCGAGAACCGCCAGTGTATACATCCAACCCATTGTTGTGTAAAAAATAAGTTTTTTTAAGAAAGCATAATAAACCAGAAGAAGATGGCATGCATTGAAGTCAAAAGCTTAGCCTCGCCCGTGTCGGGATAAATGTCCCCGAAAGGAATGGTAAAGTTCAAGGTCAGTGAGTACCACAGGAAATGCTCGTACTTAATGTCTTTGATCTCGTGGGTAAAGTGTTTGGGGTTACGCAGGTACAGGGCGTAGTACACAAACGAAAAAATAATCACCGACAGAAGAATGTGAATCAGTTTTTCGTGAGGTTCGTCAAAACGCTCGGAAAACTCTTTCACCAGTTTAGGAATGCTTTGCATTATGTTTAAGTTAAAAGAAAGTTTTTTTTTAAAAGCTGAAAAAGGGCGGTCCGTAAAATCTCAAAAACCCTTTTTTTCCCCTCCCCCTTTTTTGCCCTCTATTTTTATGATTGCTTTTCGGGGAAATATCTATTGTCTGAGTAAAAAACTCCCAGAAACACATACTATTGCTCGTTCTCCAAATGTTAGCATTTTTACTCCAAATGTTAGCATCGATTCTCCAAATGTTAGCATAAATACTCCAAATGTTAGCTTATGTTCTCCAAATGTTAGCATTGTGAGACGCTTACTGGGTTGTCCGTAAGTGCTGTAAAAAGACTAAGTACACAATTGGTTCAAAGGCGTTTAGAAACCCTAAAATGACCCTCTTTTTTGACCCCTCGGAATGTACCACTGTGTTTGAATAAACTGGTATTCAGCCAATGTCATTTCCGGAAAACATCTACTATTGATAGGTCTCCAAATGTTAGCATTGACAGGTTACTACTGTGTTGTTAATGAATGCTGTAAAAAGACTAAGTACACTATTGTTTCAAAAGTGTTTCGAGAGCCAAGAAATGGTGAAGCACAACCGAACAATTGTCCTCTAAGACCAAAAGATGTTTTTTACGCCTTCGGCATTACGTTTTCAAACAGCGTCTTACAACGACCGGTGGTTTGAACGTTCGAACTGTGGACGAGGCATTCACGACGAAGACATGTGGTTGTTGTGGAAACTCTGAATCATAACATAGACGGTTCGGTGGTTTTCCAATGCCCGACAGAAACATGTGGTGCGGTCATACACAGAGACATCAACGCTGCAAGAAACTATGACAGCGGATCGTAGCCGCGCGCCAAAGGCGCTGACAGTTTGTTAGTACTCAGGTCTGCGCTCCAGGGCCTTTAGAAGAAGTGTAGGAACTAACTAGCGGCTCATTGCCGCGCGCCAAAGGCGCTAGCTTATCTGGAGCGGCGCTCTGTTAGCTTTTTTAATATTCGTCACACATACACTTTCCATTTCAATCTGAACGTACGGATACACAGTAGGTGGTTCTTCAAGTTCGTCATCACAAATCATATGGGTGTCTTGATCGGTGTCATACACAAAGTGTGTGGTTTCTACTAAGTTCTTCAACAAGCGTCCGGGAATCTGGGTGAACCCGTCTCTTTGGATTTCGTTCATGTAAGCACTAACGTTTTCCAAGTTGGGAACGATGGCTTTTCTAAGAGACATTTCTAGTCGGTTGTATCCGTCCCGACAAGGTTCAAACCGTGGAAAAGTATAAGTGATTTCATAAAAATTGTCAAATTTTTCAAGTTCTTGTTTTAAAGACAAATAAACGTGAGCAGTCATATTATCCTTGTTGGCTTCCATAAGAGCAAGTACAGCGTCCATTTTGTTTTTTTGTTACTATGCGAGCCTTCTTTAAGTGTTTTTTTTAAGAAAAGGAACTGAAAAAGAGACTTAAATAAGACGAAATGAATGAAAAAAAAATGAATCCATTCACTTTGCTTGCTTATGAGACTTACCATGCCAATGCCGAGCGGTACAGCCGCTTACAACAGTGGTACGACGAGTTGTGCTACGCGGAAGCGGGAAGCCCGGAAACGCCGTCGGACTTTGAAGAGATACGATTTCTAAGCGAGAAGCATGATCGAGACCAATTTCTTTTGATGAAAGAGTATTTTGATTCCATTTAAAAAGAAACCAATTGAAAAGAAGTTTTTTTGAAAGTTCCGACCATTGTTTTGAACCACAAGGAAACAAAAGCGGTGCCGGTGGTAAGTGAAGAAACACAGAAACCTGTACGAGACAGACCGCTTTCGTTCGCCGTATTGGATCACGAAAAAAGCTTTACGGTGCGCGTGGACTCAAGCCGCGATTCTATGGTATACATAACGGACGTTGAATAAAATTGAAATAACTAGTATAAAACAATGAAGGCGATATTAGTCGCCAAGGGTCCGACCGCGAAAAGACTTTGCAAAGACGATTATACAGATACATACATTGTTGCCATAAATCAAGCGTGCAAATTGATTGACAAGCCGGACTATGTGTTTATGAATGACATTGAAAGTTTAAAAGGCTTAACACCTGAAGACGTAAGATACGTCCAATGTTTTGTGATTCCAGAATTTCCTCATCAGAACGAAAGAGCTACTGTCAGTGTAACGAAAAATAACTTTATTGATAAATTAAGAAACCTACACTTTACAGGGAAAATAGAAACATTCAATTTACATACGGGTCCTGTAAAGACAGATGGTTTACTTACGACTATCCCGGAGTGTAGGACCACAAGTCACACTGCTATATACTACATGTCCAAAAAACACGGCGTGAAACACTTTGAGACCTATGGGTTTCTAATTGAAAATGAATACGGGTACCAAAACGAACAATTTTACAAAGACACGGATCATTATACAATACAACAGATTAAACATATTTATGAAAAAAGTTTTAATGTAAATATAAAGTCTTTAAATATTATTAAAGCATTGTGTAAATTTAATATAAGCCAATTTTAATAATAAGTATGAAGGTAGCGTTATTAATCACCACGTACAACGAAGCGAAAAGAACTCCTATGTATCAAGAAGTGATCCGATGGTGGTTGGAAAACACCGCCTTCCGTTTGTTTGTCGTCGATTCGGCCAACAATTCATTTGGTACTGACATCGAACAAAACAAACGAGTTTCTGTCCTCCATTTCAATCAGAACGATTTCATCAAACACAATCCTCGTCTGACCAATCCCGGTCCCACCGTACCCGAACTGTTGTCTCTGGAAAAATCTATTTATTTCTTCAAAGAAGAATTACATCATTTTGATTTTGTTTTTAAATTGACAGGAAAGTACACTTTACCCGATTTCGAAACAATCATACAAAACCAGGAAATACCCGATGATGTCACTTTCATATGTCAGTCGAAAGGATCCGTTTCACATTGGCAGAATACCGAACTGCTAGGTATACGTGTTAAGGATTTCCAATCAATAGTGAGTCAATTGAAGTCTTACAAAACATTTTTTGAAAAGTCTATCTGTCTATTCATGCAACATAAACAATCGAAACACATCAAACTTCCACCGTTGAAAAACACATCACCGTACGCACGTAACGACCGATTACACCTAACCTCAATTTAAAGAAATGAATTCTTTTCAAGGTAAAGAATGCAGATCTTCGTCAAGACCCTCACCGGCAAGACCATCACCCTGGAGGTTGAGTCCTCCGACACCATCGACAACGTCAAGAGCAAGATCCAAGACAAAGAAGGTATTCCGCCAGATCAGCAGCGGCTGATTTTTGCCGGCAAACAGCTGGAAGATGGACGCACATTGTCCGATTACAACATCGACTGTTTGGGTGTTTGTGTGTGTTGAACCACACGCAAGTCTGAAATTTCAGGCGACACGCATCAATTGCGGGGACCGTTCCATGTTATAGTTCTATTCTACTCCCTGTGCTTTGGAAACTTGGTACAGTACCGCAGGTAATGACTCGCGGCATAGTAACAACGAATAGAATACGACGCAATCCGCATCTGCTACCTAAGGTGTCAAATGGGATACGATGCTATGGTAAGTAGTTCAGAGACTTAAAGTGCGTGGGGGTGAGGTTTGCCCGAGACCGATGATCCCTTAAGGTATAGTCCACACCAATGGGATGGTAAACCATTGGAGCAATGCCAAAAAGAAAGCACGTTACACCTGAACGGGACTGGGTGTGTCTACTAGTCAATGAGTAGGCAAGTGGCCACATGGCCGCGACACATCTTGCAGCGGGAACACCCTGAGAGCTCTTCGCTACCACTTTTGCGAGGAAACTTGTAAAAGGAACAGTGGTAATTCCACTTCCCAACGGTAACAAGGCGAAGAGATTGGGCGATCCGCAGTTTTACCACCTACGTTCGCTATGACAATGAATACGGTGGGGCTTCAACGACTGAACGGATGTGGGGAACCAAGGAAGGGGTAGTCGCTCGGAGGTTTCTTAAGATACAGTCTGGCCATTACGGAAACGTAGTGGGTGCGCAATCGAGTCTTGCGTCTGAGGGGCGGCGTACTAAGTACGGTGGAGGAGTTTCTAACTTAAAGAGTAAATAAAAATATCAAATAAACGATGAATATCGACGACATTTCTTACGAATGGTGCTTTGGAAAGCCGTGTGGAACGATTTTGAAAGACAATAAAACAGTCTTATGGAGAACAAGCGTAAACAAAAAACAAATAAGCCGGTCTTTTGCTATTTCAAAATACAACAATTCATTCGAAGAAGCAGAGCACGCCGCGAGAAAGTATGGTAAACAATGGAGCGACGAAAACGGCCACACAAGGAATCAGATTCGTCGTCTCCCGGATGGTGTGTACTGGAAAGACGATCCAAAGAACGGTCCGGTGACCAAAAACACTTTGGAAGTTCAAATCAACAAAGATTACACCATGCTTGTTGATTTCGACGATTTATCAGTTGTTTCCGAACATTGTATTTGCAAGACTAAAGGAGGGAAAGCAACTGCACAATACTACGCGGCGGTTTCTTTCAAAGGAACCCGCGAAGACAAAAAGAATGGTAAAAAGATGATTCAATTGTTCCACAAGTTTCTCACCGGAAACGATATGACCGACCACATCAACCGGAACACCATGGACAACCGACGGTGCAATTTGCGAGAGACCACCAAAAAAGTGAACAATAACAATAGAAACTGTGTCTGTCCAGGAATGAAGGATGCTCCACCGGACATCGAACGCGTGCCTGGGGTTCGTCTTGTGAAGGACCGACCGGGCGGCGCATGGCAGGCGCGGATCAAACAGGATAACAAGGAGCATATCGTGGCTTTCAGTGTAAAAAAGCACGGCAATCACGAGGCGTGTCGTCTAGCAGTGGAAGCGCGCAAGAACTTTTCAGAACAATTCAATTGTTTGAACTCGAATTAAGAACATTTGTAAAAGATTAAAGAAATCATCAAAAGAATGAAATAAACAAAAGAAGCTATTTTGTATTGTTTTTTAAATTGGTTGGACACCGACATCATTTCATCGAACACGGCTACAATTTCTTCATGCGTGAACACACTTCCGTCCGGATTTCTATGTTTGTCCATGAGCGCCTGACGCTTGGCTTCCAATGCTCGCCTGGGGCGGGTCTCCATGAGTTCTTGGGAAACAAAGTAATGCGCCAAAGTGGTCAGCATGTACACCATGACCAAGTAGCCTGAGCCGGGACATATGGAATTCATGTAGAACGAGTACATAAACCAAAAGACGGGTGTTACAATGATCGGTAAAGCGAAAAATCCGTACATCAAAGACACACACGTCCAGCCTTCACACTCGCCAGTGCTGGAATTCAAGATCAATGCGTACAAGAGCACCATAAGAATAGCCAGAGCAAAGTTGTACATCACGCCGCGCCCAAAGACCGATATAGCGGTTTTCATATTAATTTTTTACAAATAAAGTTTTAATCTAGAAACACCGGAATGACTTTGTGCTCGCCGGCTACAGTTTCTGTGTGAAAAGAATATAAGTCTGTTATTATAAACAATGGCTCATTTAGGAGGACATTGTAATATTACTCATACTGATGAAGGGGTCTTAACTTATTTGATTGAACGGTACAATATAGGTAATGTTATTGATATCGGATGTGGACCAGGTGGAATGAAAAACGTATGCTCTAAACATGGTGTAAAATGGACTGGTATTGATGGAGATGAAAAAGTAAAGGCATTAGTAACGCACCTTATTGATTTTGAAAAGGAAACCTTGAGAGACGACAGTTCTTTTGACTTGGCTTGGTCCGTTGAATTCTTGGAACATGTATTCGAAAAATACCAAGACAACTATATGAGGTGTTTTCAAAAAGCAAAGTATGTTTTTTGTACGGCAGCTTTACCTGGAAAACCAGGACATCATCATGTAAACTGTAGAAACAAACAATATTGGATCAATGTATTTGAAAAATATGGTTTCCAATATGACGAAGAAATTACAAATCTGTGTAAAAAACATTCTACAATGCGAAGAGAATTTGTACAAGAGAGTGGTATGTTTTTCTATAAAATTCAAGACTAATGTGTACAAGAGACCAGAGTACATCATGCCGTGTCCACAGACTGATTTAAGACGCAATGATCCGGAAAATATCCTAAGTTGTTCAACAAACTAAAGTTCTAAAGTCATTTTAGCGTTGCGGAGCCCGTCGATCCACTGGAAGTGCTTCCATCGAAAGTGAAGGTCGTTGGTACTTCGAGGAAGTTTGGTGTACTGCTCTTCGCGACGGAAAATTTTGGAAAGCCTCTGTAGCGGATTGTACTTGTCCGTCTGTTTCTTACAGAACTCTACCAATCGGGTAAAGTCTTTCATAGTAAGCTTGTTCGGGTCATCGGGCTCCAGCAGCAAGTTGGTCAGCACAAACCCGGAAACATGCCCCGGCTTGAACAGCGGGATCCAGGAGTGCACGCGGACGTTCGTGGTGTTGATCTCCGACTTGATGAAGCGTAGCTGATCGACCATGTTGTCGAGGACCGCAATGGTCTTTTCGTGATTGTACTCAAGCTTCTTTTCCAAAGGGATTCGGAGGATTGCGTAAAAAGTGGTCAGGCACTTGGTCTTGGCGGTGTGCTCGTTCGTGTCTATCGATGGCCATAGCTGATCGTGAAACGCCGCGGTGAAAAACAGCGCCACCGCGTTGGTCAGGTGCTGTCGGTTCTGCTTGGGCGTGTTGCGCGTCATGATGCCGCCCCATGGAAGCCGCTTGAGGTTGCCGAAGAAGTAGTCCTGTGCGTCGGAGATGTGCTTGGTGTGGCAGGATGCCCATAGGAGATCCCCCGTCTGGAGACTCTTGCCGTCGTTCAAGCGGGTAAAGACCAACGCCCGGGTGTCGTCGTCGGTGGTGGAATACACGGTGTAAGACAGTTTGTACTGCCACAGGGCGCGCACGGTGGCCCGGTCAAGCTTGGTGAAAGGAGTTCCTTTGTGCGAGACCGCCTTGTCATAGTCGGGTTTCACCTGCGTCAGGGAAGGTGCCGTACCGTCGTGGTTCCAGCGCTCCGGAGAAATGCCGGTGATGTAAGAATAGATGGTCTTCAAGCGACACTGTCCGTCTTCGATGTACCACTTGTTGTCCTTTTCATAAAAGAGAATACTTGGGATGGGCAAGCCTCGATGGAGAGAGTCGATGAGGTCTTCCGACTTCTCCCGGGACCAAGCAAACAGACGCTGATATTCCGGGACGCAAATGGCTCCGGCGTCCATCCTTTCGATAATCTCGTGTACTGAAATGCGATCGTGGGTAACCATCTTTGACTTTTTTGGGTGCCATCGACTTGGCTTTAAGTAGTTTTAAACGGTTTCGTTCGCATTTTTCACAGACCAATTTCGGACCACGTTTTGTTCACGGTTCTTTTTTTTGAATAAAGAGTTCTTTTAATTTAGAAAATAGTATGGAACAATAGTTTTCTGTTCGGAATTCGTTCGTATTACTACATTCGGACCTACATTCGTTCGAGCAGAACGAACAGTCTTTTTTCATATACACGGCGTTATATTCCAGAATCAAGTCGTTGCACGAATGACATCGCATTATTAAAATTTTAATAACAAATCAAATGTTCTTTTTTAAACTAAAAACTGAATTCTTGTAGTATCTGTCTTGGAAAACCGAGAAAGAACCGTGTGGTCATACGTTCCACGGTCGTTGTATGAGTCGTTGGACTGGGGAACAAGGAAAAAACACTTGTCCGATGTGTCGTGCTCCTGGGATGAAATTCGCAGTGAAATTGGAGACCGCCACAGAAGAGTTCGTAGACTTGATTGACTCGGAAATCAGCGCAAGACTACCCAGACGATTCGTCCAGTTACAAGTTCCGACAAGGGAACACATGAGAGCGATATTACGCGCCGTTTTTTTGGTCCCGCACAACACACCGATACAGGACGCTTTCATGAACGTAGTTGTTTTAAATCGAACAATGGAAAGAAAGGCGTTAGAAGCGAAACATTCCTATCGAAAGAGTACACAAACATTTGTTTAGAAACAACAAGGTTCTTGACATTATCGATATTTTGACTGTTGCTCTTCAGAAGAATCCTTTGTTGGTGAGCCCAGACGCAAACAAGAATCTAGTGAAACCGGATTTTAGGTATTTAGAAAAATTGATTACAAAACTATTTTACGATCCCAAAATTACACATAAACTGATTAAAGCAAGAAAACAAAGGGGCTAATTAGGTTCGGCGTCGCTCTGGTCGGACTCGTCGTCGCTGTCGCACAGGAACGAGTAGCCCTTGAGACGTTCGTTGGGGAACACCTTGAGTTGAACGACTTTCCAAGACATACCAAATTCCTTGGCGACAAAGTAGAGCCCGACGAGTTCTACGATGGCTTCCACTTCGCATCCGTTGGTGATAACACGTTCGTGGACCAGATTTCTGTTTTTGTCATACACGTCTCCCATGAACGCCCCGGTGTCCGGGTGAGTAGGGAAACGCGCGCGGAAAATCGGTGGATACTTGTCGTACGGTTGCTTCAGCGACGGATTGTAAAGCTCTTGAACAGCTTCGGCGGACAGAGACTTTTTGAACCAGCTGGTGTTGTTATTGACCGCCTTCTGTACATTCTGGAGATCGAGAGCACTCAGAAAGTCGCGAAACTCGTCCACTTTAGGATCGGACTTGAGTGAGAACTGAAGGCTCTTTCGCCCACTGTACTCGGACACCCCGAAAGGCAGAGTAAGTCTTGGTAGAGCGAGTACAATCTTCTTGGAATAATGATCTGGGAGATTGATGAAAATCGTTTGTCCTCCGGAGGTATTCACACGAGGTGTGCTGTACACAAAAGAGCTGACATTGACATCGGAAATCTTATTCACTTGAACCATCTTTATTTTATTGCTTTGTTGTTGTTTGTTTATTGATTATTTGTTTCTTTAAGTTAATTTAAAATGAAGGTTCTCAAGATGACGCCGATGGACTTGCTTATGATTGTTGTTCTGACGCACGTGATTGTAGCTGTATTAAAGAATAACACAGCATTGCTTCGTAATTTACAATGAACCATTTGGTCTTTGAGCTCGAACGATTGATTGGGCAGTACTCCCAGCAGCCCAATGTGGAAATAGAACTCCGTTTGGGTTGGCAGACACCCGATCGGTTTGACACGAACATCGGGAAGGTGTACTACGACTTTATACATGAAGCGTTGTCGCGCAGCGCGATGCCTCGGACGGACAGTATAACGGACGTGTACACCCAACACAACATGAGGGTCATCACCGACTCTCGTGGAACTATTTTAGACGCGCACAAGAAAATTAAATTAGAAACGGTTGATTTTCTTTTGCACGGCACGCCTTTTGACGTTCGTTTGTCCGTTTGTATGGAAATTCCCGTTAAGCAACGACCAAACCTTGCCGAATGTCGGTACTTAAGGTCCAGGTCAAGAAACACCTGGAAGCACGACGACTGGGTGTACGACCTGACGTACGTCACACAGAGCGAACCGTCCGACCCGTTCACGGACTCGCTGTTATCGTTCGAGTTTGAGTTGGAACTCTTAAAGGGGAGAACAGACACTTCCAATTTTTTGGCGCAGTCCGGGGTGATGAAGCTCTGTGACCTGCTTCAGATTAACCCGTACGACCAATCTGTGATCTCCAAAATTAAACTGAACCATAGAGAAAAAAACCACTTAAAGAAAAGGGGCATTATAAAACATAACAACAAAGACAACAGCAAAAGACAAAATGGCATCCAACAACAGCAACGTTATTCTTTACAAGAACTTTGA
>Ga0194024_1000043_pt1 | contig 25422 bp, 19 predicted proteins | sample IW13Sep16_MG_FD_140337 | JGI IMG/M metagenome (GOLD analysis project Ga0194024, IMG submission 140337) | Freshwater microbial communities from the Broadkill River, Lewes, Delaware, United States - IW13Sep16_MG | ecosystem: Environmental > Aquatic > Freshwater > River | place: USA: Delaware...
ATGCACTGCTGCGTTTTGAGCGATAGCCTGTGCAAGAACGTTATTGGCTTGGCTTTTACGTCCACGGGCTCTTCTAGTGGTATCTCCGTATATACTCATCCCTGCTCCGCCTGTTGGATAAAGCGATGTGTCTGCGCTCATTTCATCTACAGAAAGCCCTCCAAGAGGAACGTAAAAATCAAACATCTGTTCAAAAGCGTCTATGGTTTCTTGGCTCTCTAGTCCAAGCTCAACCATTGTTCTTCTTGTATCGGACGTGATATCATCAACCTTTCTTGAAATAGATTCGAGGGCAGCTTTCTTTTCTTTACTGAAACCATCCATAACTTCTTGAGCTCTTTCATTGCTCATTCCGCTACCATCGATCGTTGCGCCCTCTGTGCGCTCTGCAATCAAAGCGTTACGCTCTTCTGCGTGTCTTGCAATCAGATATTCGGAAACATCTTCTGAGGTTAAGCCATTTGATTTCATCTCCTGAGAAATAGCTTTTACCTTATCGTCTAGCTTATCAAGATCGTTTGATGTTTTTCCGTACATCAACGTCTCAGCATTGATGAAATCTTGAGAAAGATCAACAACAGCTTTTTGAGCACCCTCGATAGCTCGCTGCAAGCTAAACACATTAGAGTATTTGTTGGCAAACAGCTGGTCAACTCTAGACATGAATGCCTGGAAAGAATTCATGTTATTCGGCTCCCAGCCCTGACTAGTTCCATCCTCAGATTCTATTTCTCTAGACTCCATACCAGCATTATCCTCAGTAGAATCTACCTCAGACTGTTCAACCACCCTGTTGTCCCTAGTCGCCTCTTCTGTTAGTTTTTCTTTTACGTTTATTTCTCCAGGTGCTGCTGCGTTTTGCATACCCCTTTCGGCTTGCTTTTGAGACTGAAGATCTTTTTTAGATTCTTCTATTTCTTGATTGATACTATAAAGTTCCTGGAATTTTTTGTAGAGAGGGTTCTTTGTTTTTGGGTTTGTGAACTTCTTCTTTTTGTCGGCGGCTTCTGCTCTTTCTTGTTTTGATTTTTTTGAATTAGAAATAACTTTATCCAAAGCCCCAACTTCTTGTGCTATTTCATTTACCTCTGGGGTAAATTTATCTCGATCAGAAATCCACTCTGACTCTTTCCTTCTCAGTTCACTTATTTTAGCCTCTATAGCTTCAGACGTATCCCCTATGGTTTTTGTTCCATATTTTTTCATAAGGGTGTTCATCCTACCATAAGAAGGAGCATATTTTGACATTATGTCAACTAGCTCAAGTTTTTCTTTGGATACAAATTCTGATAAAATTCCTCCTCCCTCTTCTGACATGTAGGAATGCTCATCTTTTTCAAAGGTTCCATTTTTAACTTTTACAGACCAAGAAAATGGAAGGTCTTCCATCCCCTCTGAATCTTCTTTTGCCACTTCCACATTTTTCAACCTCATTTCCTTCCCTCGAATTCCATCGACCTCTGCTAAAACGTATTCAAAGATTTTAAAATATCCTAAGGTTTGAGACAGGCTCTCAAGGGCATCGGCGTCTCCACTAAGCATAGCCCTATTTCTCATTTCAGAAATTGCATTATAGGGAGTTGGGAGCAATGCCTCGTCAACTTTGCCATCAATAATTCTAGAAGAAAAGCTCTTGTCACCACTAATCATAGCCTCTATAAATGACGCTTTTGATCTAAACTGCCTGTTTATATTCCTAAAGTCCTCAGACTGAGACTTTTGGATTTTTTCAAGCATTATAAAAACGCCTTCAGCGGTTTTAGGGACTGCTATATAGCCAACATCAGCAGCTCCCTTTCCAGTAGACATCCTAGTGAAATTTTTAGAGTCATCAAGTAAACCATACACTTTCGATATGTTTACTAAAGCATCAAGCTCAGCATCATTAGAGGCAAGCCTTTCTTTCAGGAAGTTAACAAACCCACCCACAAACATGCTGTTTGCTTCTGACGCGCCTAGCGCTTCACTCAATCTATTGAAATACAGTAAATACTGATCTTTAACCAGCCCTATAAAGTCACTATTTCCATACAAAGAAGACGTCCTCATAAGTCCAGTTCCGAGAATAATTTTGCCTTTGTATGTAACTTCGCCCGTTTCTGCATTTTCTTCTCTTCCCTCAACATATCGAGGCCCTCGACCAGATTTGCTCGCTTCTCTAATCCTTTTTTCTACGTCTTTTATTGACGCTCTTTGAATAGCGCCAAGAGTTTTATTTGCACCTTCCTCGTCTGACTGACTAAACAAATAACCTCTCTCATAATCAGCCCCAATTCCTGATCTCCCCCCAGTACTTGGGTCATAGAAAACAGTGACTATCTGCATACCATTAACCTCTCTAAGGGACTCAACAGGAATAAGCCTGCCTATAACATCCATTAAAGAATTGGTTTCACTTTCGTCTCTGTCTTCAACGTCCCTCTGCTCCATGTTAACCTCTCCATCTGTAGGCTGTTCTGGTTTCAGATCTACAGGGTTTGCTGTAGGTACTGTATCGCTGTGGACGTCTATGGTTATAGTCCCATCACCGTTGTTTGTTACTGTAAACTCAAATTCAGCTGGAACACGGGGAGGGAAAGCAAATTCAAGGTCTTGCCCGAAATCATCGCCAAGCTCTTGTAGCTGACCATAGTTTAAACCATTGACAAAAAACGTATCACTGTAGGTTATTGGTAACTCAGGTTTGGTTTCTTTTTCGAAAAACCCATTCCCGTAGAATGTTTTTTCTCCTGTCCTTCCTATCTTTCTTATGTTTCCTACAGCAAAATTCAAGGCATCTCCAGCACGTTGACGAATATCTCTAAAGTTTGATTTTCTACGTCCGATCTCTGCGGATCTTTCATTAGCTTCTATTCTTTTCTGAGCTGGGGTTTTAAACCGAGGCTCCATGTCGATTATTTCTCCAGTCTCTCTATCAACTTTTGGTTTTGGAGGGTTAATTTTTTTTATAGTCCCATCATTACCCACATATGAAAAATTGCCAAAATTTTTTGCTCTCTTTCCGTTTCCAGTTTCTCTTATGTACCAATTTCTAAAATGCCAATAATCTTTGAAGACTATCCCATCGACTTGATATGATTGCTGGCCTTCAAACCTGTCTAAATAATATATTCTGTAACTTACCTTCTTGTTGATGAGGTCTGGGTACGCTCTAGACGGTTGGCTCATTCCAATGTCTCTTGACTCTATGTCAGAGGCTTCTGAAAGCTGTTCGCCTGTAAACTCTCTACCAGTTCGTTCTGAAGCTCTAAAATTAGCTACGAACTGTTTTAACTCGCCTTCCTGAGCAAAAATCTTTGCTTCTATCTGAGGTATTCCAAACAGCCTTGCAAAAATATTGACCAGCTCTCTTCCGAACCTGGTTAACGATCCCTCTTCTTTTAGAGGAATTTTGTCTCCATAACGCTCTAGAAGCGTAACAAACTTTTCTTCTATTAATTGAGCTTCAGTGTAGTCATCGTAAGTCTTTTCAATATTGCTTAGCAGTCTGTCTACGTTATTTTTCCCTACGCCTGGAACAGAATACAACAGCCTTTTAAGCTCGTTAAGCCTTTGCTCTCTTACCTTAGGGTCAATAGTTAAGTATGCGGCGTGATAAAACTCATGGCGAACCGTTTTTGAGTTGGTTTTTGGATTAGCCATATTAATGTGTACGACCTTTCCTTTCGTAAACGTTCCTTTAGATGTGTTGCCAGTAGCAGCCACGTAACTAGCTTCTGTTTCGTGCAACACAACTCCAACGCCAAGTTTTTTAAAGGCTTTTAAAAAGAAGTTGGTTGTGCCTCTTATTGTTTTGTATAACGGGTTATTTGAAGCGGCTTCTGGAAGGGCCTCTCCTGGGTTCGCTGTAATTCTTTCCCCTGGCTTTGCTTTGTAATTTGGATCTCTTTTAGGTTTAGCGCCTTGGGGCTTTCCTTGCTGATCCTGAGCGTCATCATCTGCATTTTGCTCTTTTGAATTTGCCTTTACAGCAGCCTCTAATGAAGCAATTTGCTCATCTAAATCTTGAGATAAAGCTTTATCAGCTAAAACCTCAGGGTCAGACTCCATCATTGATTGAGCTTCAGATATCTTAGATCTTCTTTTACCGAGGGTTTTTTTATACTCCTCTTTTACCACGTCGTCAAAAGTGGTATCACCCTCAAAAGCTTGGTTTTCCAGAGCTTGTTTTTCTTGTATGAGGTCTTTTACCTTACTTCTTATTTCTGATTTTTCTTCTTGGCTTTTGGATTTCTTATGCTTTTCAACAAGTACGTTGATTTGATTTTGAATGCCTACCACCTCGCTAAATAAGTCGGGGTTGGATTTACTCATTCTGTAATAAGCCCTAGCCACAGATGCATTCACAGCAGAATTGTTTGCTATCTCCTCTTCTAAAGCCTGTAAAGCAGCTCTTCTTTCGGAAGCTGTTTTTGCTCTGTCAAGCCTAGCTACTTTTTCTGATATTTTCTTATTGCCTTCTAGATGGTCTTTTGCATAATTAGCAAGAAACGCTTCTGCTCCAGGCTTTACGACGCCCCCAATCATACCAGCTGGCATCCCTATTATTGCGCCCGCAACAGCCCCCTCTTTTACCCTTTTCCAAAACTCATCTGATGAGTAATATGCAGTTTCATCTCCAGAGTTTATTCTGGCGTTTATCTCATTTATATACTGCCATCCAGCTGTAGCAGCCTCTGAAGCTGCTTCTTCTGCAATACCAAAAATAAAGTTTTTAGCAGCTTGCTTCCCCCATTCAAGTACTGCGCTTCTCTGGTTTTTTATTACGTTTTGGGTTATTTTGCTTTTACCAAATCTACCCAAGAACGTATTGCCACCCATAACATTCCTCAAAATAATACCACTTAAAACCTCAGAGGATCCCTGATTGGCTAAATACCAAGCTCTTTCCGACGAATTTAAATTATCGTACCACTCGTCGCCAACAAGATCGGCATGCATTTGAGCAGCGACTAAAGAGCTAGAAAGAACAAACCCAGTGGTTGATTCGGTCATTCTGTGAAGCCGACTTCCCTTTTCTAATATCTCTTGGGCATAGTCTTTTTTAAGGGTTTTAAATGGATTTTTAGGATCAAAATACTGAGTCGTTGTGCCTCCACCTCTTGTTTTTACTGTTCTCTGCCCTACTTGTTTTGCGGCAGATTTTTTTAAACCTTTCTTGAGAGCTCCTTTGGCGATCCCCGCTCCACCCCAAATATCTAGCAATAATGGAGCTGACTGAATAAGCTGGTCAGTAGCTATTGCCCACACGTCACCAAACTCATTGTCGTTTCTATCCATAAAAGTCTGAATGTTGTCCACTCTAGGGGCAGACAAATAGCTTTGGGTATACATCTCCCTAGCGTCAGAAGAAAACAAACCCGCATAGCCATATGGATTGTTAAAAAACTCTGTTAGAAAATTTCCAGTCTCTCCCGCCCTCTTCATTTCATCATATTCAAAGAAAGTGGGCACTTCTTTATTTTTTATCTGTTCCTGAAACTCAAGGTTTGCCCCATAAATTCCTTCACTTGAAAAAAAGTCATAGGCAGTATTTATTAAAGCTGTTGTTTCGTCAGTTACAAGGAACGCAAGGTCGTTTACCGTATTTGCTAACCCATCCCAGGCCCATCCTAACCAGCTATCAGAAGCTACGTCTCCGACCCTTCCGCTGTCATTTATGTCAATGCCTAAGCCTGTTTCGTATTTCAAAGCTTGCTCAAAATCGGCCTGCCTTTCTTTGTCTGTCCGAATCCAGTCTGGAAGTATTCCGTCAATCCCAGAGGCTAATTCTTTTCCTAGGTAAGAAGTAGAGTATCTGGACTTGTATTCATTGTTTAGCTCTTCTATTGCATTATTAAAACCAACCTGATTACTTATTCCCTCCTTATAGGCTTCTACTTTATCGTTGTAGCCGTCAAAGTTTGAAAACTTAACAGCGTCCATAACTGTTGGGCTTTCGTATTGATCAAAGAAAGTGTCAGCGTTTCCGCCAGCAGCCTCAATCATCATTCTCATTGATCGATTATTGGCTTCGTTATATATGTCCGACCAATTATTGTTGTCAAACAAAGCCTGTATTTCTGGAGCATACTCACTCAGCTTCGGCCTTTCATTGTCGTTCATAAGCAACGGCTCGCTATAATAGCTGCCAAGAGGCTTCATCCACGACTGCTGAATACCCTTAGCCCACAGCTCAGCGGCTGTCGGCTGTGGCTGTGGCTGTGAAACTTGATTAGGATCTTCGTGATTAGGCATTTTATCTTGTGCTTCCTGGTTTTCTTACCGTTATCTTACTTATTGTTTCTATCTCTTCATCTGTAAGTAACGGAAATTCTATTCTTTTTAAACCTCCAAAATATCCACTTTTGCTTTCTTTAATCGGATAAGAAGTAACGTTTAAGGCATCTCCCTGATTTCCTCCTAGCATTTTAACTCCAACAACATCACCAGAATCGTTGTAATCCCACCCCACAAAAACACCAACGTGTTTAATCGTTCCATTTGGCCTTCTCAAGAATGCTAAATCTCCATTTTTTGCATTTTCTGGCCCAACCGCTTCTCCTATTTCAAACAGGTCGTTAGCACCAAGTGTATCGTAAGCGCTTAAATTATACGTCTCCCTAAAGTTTGGATCCTGTCTATATATTAAGTAAGAAGTAAAGGCGGCACACCAATGTTCCACCTTTCCGTTTTCCTTTAGAAGATTTTGGTATCCTGACCAGCCTTTGGCGGTTTCTGTGCCCATTATAGTTTCCAGTACACTAGCGAGAATCCCCCTCATTTTAGGGTCTGTTTCAACCGTATCTAAAGGAATACCGCCTATCTCCAAAACATTATCGACTGCTGCGTCTACCTTTTCTTCTTCTGAAGCTGATTCAGGAGTTACTTTTAATGTGTCAGGGTTTAATTTTTCTATTGCTTCTGCCGCTTTTGGAAGCTCTTCCTTTATGGGCTCTGTAACAGACTTTGTTGGAACTTTCTCTTTTTCAAAGGCATCTGACCCGCTAGGTAGAGTTCTATTTCTTGGGTCTTGAGGGCTTCCAAATATCTCCTTAAGGTATTTGGCTTCAGCCCTAAGTTCTTGCGCTGTTTCCATCTCCTCAGATCCAGGCTCTGATTGAAAATAGGTCTGAAAGTAACCGCCTCCTGTGTCTGAACTTGGGGCTTCCCTTTTAAGCCTTGCTGCTTTTTGCTCTAAATCTGTTGCCTGTTTTTCTAGCCGCCCAATTTGAGCATACACCTCATCCTGACTAGCAGGTTGTATACCCATTTTACCAAGCTGATCGTTCAGAGATTTAAGTTGCTCTCTAGCTTTTTGAGTAGGCCGATCAACATATTCATTAACAGGTTCTGATTTCATTTTGTCCTCTATCATGGCTCTTTGCATAGAAAGAGGGTAGGTTTGAATCTGTTTAACAAAATCGCTAAGAGGAGAACCAAGCCCAAAGAAATCGGCAAACCCGCTGCTTCTCATGTCAGCTTGAGTTTTTTGATATTCTCTTTTTAAAGCTTCCAGTGACTGTTCATCCGTGGGGTCTTCTTCAGCTGGCTCATCAGATGCTACTACTTCAGCTGCGTCTAATGCATTAGCGGGAGTGGTACCAATTTCATCATCAAGAAGTGCATTGGTAGCGGTAGCTACTGGAGACTCGTTAAGGTTTTTTTTTTCGCTATCCCCGCTACTCAGCGAGGGGACATCAAATTGAACCCCTGATTGTTCGTACATCTTTATAAGGTCTTCTATTCCTGCCTTTTTTGCAAGAGCCCTAGAAACTGCTTGGTACGATGGATCAGTAGTTTTAATTGTTTCTGTCCTAGCAACAAACTGTCCAGTTTCTGGGTCCTTAGCGGCCTCATAAGTCAGTTGTATGTCACCCTCAATATAGTAACCTCCGTTCCCGTCTTCTTTCAGTGTTTGCTCTCCTATTGGGTCAATTCTAACGACCTTGCCGCTTAAATTCCTATCTCCAGATACGCTTTGCGTTATTGTGAGCTCTATTGGTTCAGCAAAGGCTGGCTTTCCATCGACAAGGTTTACATTGTCAAATACGGTGGCCTGAGACTTTGGTCTTGCATCAATCCCTTCTTCAGCGTATTTTTTCCACCCTTGAAACGCAGAGGCTTTATCCAAATTAAACTTATTGCCTTGCTCGTCTTCTAGAGCTTGAGTTGCCCACCACTCGTCGGGTTGATCGGCAATAGTGTTAATTCCTGCGTCGGGGTTTTTTCTGAGCCATTCTTGCCTCATGCTGTTGAGGATCGTCTCGTCAAACAGAACTGCACCTAGTTGATTTAAATCAGACTTGCTTTTTATTCCTGCATTCCCTAGGGCAAAGCTTGCTACAACTTGATCACGAACTGACTGAGGATCACCTATTGGGGGCATCCAAAAATCCTCAGCGTTTTGAAAAACAGGGTGCTGATTGTAAAGTATTGTTCCTTCTTGACCTAAAGAGCTAATTTGCTCTCCCTTTTCGTTAAGAGCAATGCCATATATGTTTCGGTTGCCAACAGGCCCACTAACAGTTAAGCCACCCTGAAATAGCCCGTTTTCCCACATCTCTCTACGTCTCTCGGCGTCCTCTGGGTTGCCTAGATAATTGCGACCCATTTCATCCTTCTTCCCAAAGTAAGAATTGTATTTAGATTGCCCTTCCTTTCCTATGATGTAATTCTGCTGTGAATTCACAACAAAATTAGACAGGTTTGACAACTCGTTTGAAAACTGTGAAGGATCAGTATAAGAATTTTCGGCTCCTGGTTCGATGATTGACTTATAGATTTCATTCTTGTATTCCTGAGCTGCCGCCATGTTTTCAGGAGACATATTTGCAATGTTAATCCCCGTCAGCATTGCTACCTGCTGATTTTTTTGCTCTCGTTGAGCCTCACTTCTTTTAGTGATAAGCTCCATGTCAGCTTGGCGCTGCTGCATTACCCTACTGAGCTGCTCATTGAATAGCTCAGAATATGTCTTCCTTTGCTGAGGAGGTATTGAAGTGCCAGGTATATAGCCGTTTGCCATTATGCAAATTCTTCTTCGTTAAACTGAGGCTGACTAAATACATTCTTGACAGCTTCATGATACATCATCCATTCTTCCTCCGATATTGGCTCCCCTTTTTGGATCTTAGCCTCTATGGTTTCGTACTGAGCGTGTATTTCTTTACCTTGTTCTGGGTTAAGAACGTATTCACCTCCAGTAAGCTCAGCCTCCTTTTTTCCGCTTTGCTCGTCTACGAGGGCTTTTTTATTTGTATCGTGATCAAATTCACCTTCTGTTTTAACTACGTTTCCTCGTCTTAAAAGCTGTTCTACTGCCCCGCCTTCAGCAAACGGTATAAAAGAGGTTCCTATATTGATCAAACTCCCAGCCAAAGCTGCTTGACCAGCCGCTTTCTGCTGGTTAGCCATCTCTTCTGCAAGTTTTGCGTTTTGAATGTCAGCCCTAGCTAAACTAAGATCATCTTGCATCAACCCAAAATTCTTTTGTTGATTCATAAGGTTAAACTGATTCATCATATTTGCGTATTCTGTTTCAGCTTTTACCTCCCTGTCTAGCGCATCTTGCTCTTGCTTTAATTTTTGGTCAACTGTAGCGCCATAAAGCTTACTATAATCGAGGTTTGGGCCAGAGTTCTCTAGTATTGTAGCTAGTGTAGCGTCAGCGCCCGAAGTGTCTGGCTCCTGTATTCCTAATGTTTTTAGGTTTCTGAGGGCTTGATCGGCCTCAAAACTAAAGTCGCCTATTTGTTTTCTTGTTTTTCCAGCTAAATCAGTGGCGGCATCTAAATCAGCTCTTGATTTTTGTAACGCTTTGTTGGCAGCTATGATGTCAAATATACCACCTGCAAGGCTGGTACCCGCAGTCATAAAATTCTGGTTCCTTAACTGTTTTTTTAACTGCTCGTCTGTTAATTCGTATGGGCTCATGATTACAAATTTAAGAATTTTGAGTTAAACGTGCGTCCAGCTTGGAAAAACTATAATCCACATTTACTGCGTGTAACTCAAAAGGGGTTGTGTCTGATATGGTCAATCTTACTTTAGCGTATGGTCCTCTCATCTGGTCTCCGTTAACAGCAGAGTTTGAAACAGTAAAGGCTGGGAATGCAGCTCCTACATCTCCAAATCCATTAGTGAATGGAGTCATGTTGTAATAACCCTGAAGAAACGAAGTGATGTTGTTTGAATTCAAGTTGAGCTGAAGAAGAAGGAAGGGGTTGTAATTCCCCCAGGCTGGTCCATACCCATTGTCTGAACTAAAGTTTTCTAAAAAAGAACTTAAATAACCTTCTGCAAATGATCCTTCTAGCGTAAGGTGATTGAATATAGCAGTGGTACCAAGGCTATTTAGGTTTCCTTCATCGTTGTAGAAATGCGGACCCTTTTTTACAGCAACAACTACTTCAAAGAAGCCAGTCTCATGGACCCCAGTAGAATAAACATAAGTAGGCTCATCGGTATTAAAAAAATTGGGATTGACGCCCATTCCATTCCATAGCGGGTTTGTCAAATTACCACTATCATCAAGAACCTTTATCTCGGCTCCAATATCGATAGGGAACTGGTTCTCAGCTATTAGTTTTACTAAAATGTACTCACTCTGATCTCCCCCTCCCCCAAGCTCAGAAAAAGGAGATAAAATTTCGCCATTAAGTATGTCGACATAATAACCCAGAAACATTATAGGTATTGAAGATATGTTTCCAGTAGAGTTAATAACGCTCCTTGGCATCTCAGCGTACTTAAATCCCTCTCTGTTAACAAAAGAATCTGTATAACCAGATTGCCTTTCAGTACCAGAGTATTCTTCATTGGTGGTTACGGTTGCCAAAATGTTGTCAGCGTTGGTCTCGACAGAAACAGACTTGTAGAACTTTATTGCTGAAGGGTCTTGATTCGATGATATAAGGATCTCCGATGCATATCCCTCACCGTAGAAGCTGTTCCTGTCTACGTCGGGGTCATCATGAATCCATACACCCTCGCTCGCCTTGGAAGACAAGAAATCGTTGTCTACGCTGGCGTAACAAGTGGGCTCAAAGCTGTACCTGGTGGTCCAAAAACCGTATTTTTCTGAGAAAGCTATAGTCATTGTCTAATCTTTAATCTACACCACCATCAGTTTCTTCTTCATCTGTCTCAAAAACTATTACGTCGGGGTCGGCGGCTGTATCAACAAGAGGCAAGTTAAATTGCGAAAGCAATATCAACAGGTCCGACGTGCCAATAATACCATCGAGGTTGAGGTCAGCGCTAATAACGCCAGGTGCGGTTGGTCCAGCAAGCCCCAGTACCTCAGCTACAGCCAACAACTCACCGTTCGTTATCTGCGCGTCTGTAAGTGGGTTAGAAGGGGGTACCGTGAAGCCTATTGAGCCGTTCTGAACGAGCTGGAATAACAAGTCGTAATTACTTAGAATGTTAAAGTTGTCAATCTCAACCACGCCAGTAACGCCGCCGCCACCGCCGCCTGTTCCGCCGCCTGTTCCGCCTCCTCCTCCTGTATCGCCTCCTGGAGCAACGGTGGCTCCTCCCAAGCTAACAGTCTCTATGCCCGACGCTTCAGTAGAGCTTACACCTACGGTTGTGAGAAGATACTCCTTTTTAACTGGGTCAAAACCACCAACTACCCTAAGAACCTGCCCTTCTTCTAAGCTGTTTCTTGCGTCTTTGAAGAGGTTCCTAAAGAATGAAGACGCACCCTTGTCGGATATAGTCTCTAAAGAGTTTTTCGAATATCTATATACAGCCCCTATAGACTGATTAGCGAAATACACATTTCCGTCATTGTCAACTACAGACGAAGGGTCTTTGGCGCATCCTGACTGACTAGCAAAAAACACAGCATCGCCGAGGACCTGCTTGGAGGATATAAGGCTTTGCGTTCCAGAAGCGTCAGAAAGTATGTTTCTGTCTACTGGCACCTTGCTAAGCCTGTCCTCTTGAATGCAATATATGTACTGACCTTCATCACCGAGATACTGTATAGAGTTGTATTTCTCAGGAAGGTTCTTTGTGTTAGAGTCAGTATAGTTGAAAGAAGAGTACTTCAGCTTGTTCGCTTCTGGGTTACTGATATCAGAGTAAACTATTGCAGACTCCCTAATAGTCTCTCTGGCTTCTTCTCTTATTAGGTTCGGTCGCCCTATACCGATGCTGTCCGATCGGTAAAGGTCGGTAGCCGTATTCGTTTCCAAATATACGCTCTTAAAGTTTGACTTTGACGGATCTGCCGCCCCGTCGTCATCTCTAATTATATCTGGAAATGTTCCGCCGACTTTATCTCTTGTGTTAACCGCCACCTTCCTGAAGAATACGTCACCTTTACTCAAGAAGACGGGATTGCTGCCGTGCTCTCTTGATTGCGTAGACGAGTTAAAAACAACGTCAAACGTATCACTCACCTCATAATAGAATCGCGTATCCTCCTCCCTTGTCTTGTATGGGCTTCTGAGCTCGAATATGCAGTTATTTCCCCAAGCGTCTGTTCCTCCAGCCACATCAGAGAAAGCGAATCTACCCGCGTTTGGATTGTTTTTGAGTATTACAAACTCACCCTGTTGATTGGGTTCAGGCTCTAGAGCTAACGGGTTTTCGGTGCTTCCTAGAATGACTTGGCCGACTACCTCGAACTCAACACCGTTGGGGTATTCTCTTTGCCCCCCATCATCATAGGAGATAACCCTTAGTTTGTCACCCTCCTCAAACTTGTAAAAGTTTATCCCCCCAATAGGGGTTCTGGCCCCAAACGAAGAGGCATAAGATATAGGATGACCTTGAAGGTAATTTAGAGAAACGTATACGTTGGTGTTTCCTTCCTGTATTGATTGTTCCTCTTCATCTCTAGCAATAAATGCACCTCCAGCAGAGTACTGTATAAAATCTTTTACCGTGGTGTTTTTTGCATACACAATTTTGTAATTGTGCGCCCACGGTGGAGGCTCGTGGTCGAATGTTATTTTTATCTCTGCTCTTCCTTCATTTCCTGTCGGTCTGTCACCATAGCCTTTCACGTATACTGAAGGAATAGGATTTACAAATCCATGCCTTCCTCTTTGGTCGTAGTAGACAACTCCAAAATCATGAGTGGCATCGGTCTTAAAAGACCTATAAATTCCGCCCCCTTCAGGCTGGATTGAAGTAAATCCAGCTATGATTTCAACGTAAGGATGAAGTCGCTTGAAGTTTACGCTATCGAGCGTTATAAAATCTTCGTCTGTTGGGTTTTGCTCAGGGTTAGGATATATACCGTTGGCGTTTCCAGAAGCTATAATCAAAGGAAGCTGCGTCGGGGTCGTACTAGACGGCCCGCTAGGAATAGAGCCTGTGGAGCTGGCTGAAGGATGGTACACAGCTATAGTACCTCCAAAGAATGCCGTCCCAACGTAGGAGTAGTATCCGCCCACTTCGATTGGGTTTGCAGTAACAGACCCATGTTCATAAAGAAAGGCTAAGTCGTAAGGGTTTGTAGATCCTGCCCCACCCCTTGAGGCAGACCCCCCTGGCCCCCCTTCTCCATCCATAAGGCAGTGATTGTCACCCTCAACAAAAAAGTCTGCTTCATCTATATATTGAAAGTAACCGACTTGATTTATAAAGTTAGAAGTTTGAGAAGCGCCATTTTCTCCAGAATTCGGGTTATGAAAACCATTGGGAAACGAATATCCTTTACTGCTTAGAAAGTCGTCTAAATTAAATTCAGGGTGAGATATAGTATCTTGGTGTATGGCAACCCAACTTAAAGCGCCAAGATTTTCAGGATTAAAGGTATACCCTTCCGAAGAGACAATATCAGGGGTTTCGTGAATACAGGTAAAGAAATCAAGGTTAGTTAAACTCTTAATTGTAAAGCCTATGTGCGCCCTTAAAGGGTTGTTGTATATGTAGCTTCCATCCGCCACAAACGCCTTCATTTTAACTGTGCCTTTATTTACAATAAAAGCACCAAGAGGAGTGGCCGAGGCGTCTGACTTTCGGACAAGCGAAATCAACCTTGATTTATCTGGGCTGGGATCATCTTGAAACATGAATCCCTGCGTTATAAGCTGGCCGTCAGTCAATCCTGCATCAAAACTGTACTCTGGCTCGAAAACGCTTTCGACCTCTAAAAAACCAAGTTGCCCAAGAGCAATTCCGCGAAGTTGAGCCAGAGCATCTTCATCTCCGTTAGCAATATTATCAGTATCCTCAAAAGCAAAGGCTATCTTTATTGCTGAGGCGATAGCCTGTCTTCCGTTGGTTATATCTTCATCCGCTTTAAGCTTGGTACTAAATGTAACTCCACCCCCTTGGAGTATGAGTGGGTTTCCTGCACTGGTTCCATAAGTTACGTTTGTAAAGTTGGTTCCTGTTGTTTGCTCTTTCCAGGAAAGACCTGTAGGGACAGTTACTCCAGATCCGCTTCCGAAGACGGGGTAGTTAGGGTACAGGTATCCAGACCCTGCCTCTTCTGGAGTTTGAGAAAAAAAGGTTTGGCTATTAGCACCGTTGTATACGGTGTCCACAGACTCCTGATCTTGAGGGCCTAACTGTGTGGACTGATGGTAGGAAAGGTCCTGACCAGGAAAATTGTAAATGTGCCAGTTTCTGTCTGGAGCTAAAGTAACTTTTACATCAACAACTGTACCTGCCGTGATCTCATCCTGAAGGTCAGAGCAGTCAACAACGAAAGCGGCTGTTTTTCCATTGCCGTGAGGCGCTATACTAGGCCGAAGCTTTACATTAAAGGATTTAAATTCTTCCCCTCTAGGAAAGTAGTTCACCTCTACTATCGCGTCGGTGATACGCTCGTTATCAAACCCGTCTAGGTAATTTCCATAAAACAGCCTATTCGAGCTGACCGTTTGAGCTGTAGCTCTTCTTGGAACCCCATCAAACTGTTTGTTTATCTCCCTGTCGCTAAACCCAGTAAGGATTCTGTCGTTGTAGAAAAGATACTGTATTGTGGTGTCTGATGCGTTGATCTGATCCATCACCTGAAAGCTACCTGTATTGCCCTGACGGCAAAGAAGGCGAACCTCTGATATCTCAGGGCCAGATGGCGGGATGTAAAGCCTGCATGCGTTGTACTCGTTATGGTCTACATATGTGTTTGCGCCCTGCTCCAAGATGGATGGCGGAAAAGCAATGTCAGAATATGGGGAGACAGCGGTTTCCATGCCATCTTTGTAGATATGCTGATATGCAAACTGAAAACCTTGTGTCCCTATGAAATTGTTAGTAAGCCTCGATGTGTCAGACTCAAATAAAAACGTGATGGGCTTTAGTGGTGTCTTAGGACACGCGCAAATAAAGTCTGCTTCTGCTTTGCTGTTAGAACCATGAATGTTGCTCTTAACCTCAAAAGCCCTGTAAGCGTTTATCTTTCTTGGCTCGTTAACGCCGTCAGTAAAATATATAATGGCGTCTTTTTCGAAATCCTCGCCAAGATCAGCAAACGTCCTAGAAGCGTTTGTATAAACAATGTTAGCCGCTATAAAACCATTTGGTTTAAATCCAAATTGAGCGCTCTTATAAATTAATCTTAAGTTTCCACCTTCTGCTGAACCATCAAGCCTGTTGTAAGGGTCATACGCCCAAATCCCCTGATTGGTAGCGTCCTCACTAAACACAAAAAGATATACTATTCCAGTCCTGGTGTCCTCCACCTTGCCTATAAGCCTCGCGTCACCAGGAAGCGCTTCAGTCGTGTCGTCATCGTCTTCAGGGTCCACGTATGTGGAGATGAGGCTGTTTCCTTTGATGTTTTTGATTACACCTTCGTTGCCCTGCTCGTGATCTCCAGTGTGGATGTTCAATGCATCCAAAAACGAAGTACTAGGCACCAACTTGCTGTCGGTGTCTGGAGTGAGCTGTCTAGGAATTATTTTATTTATAGGCATCAGTACTTAGGCGCTTGCATGAAGTTCTTACGAATGGTCTTAAGAGCTTCCTCCTTGGTAAAGTTGCTGAGCCTAGCATTTGCCTTTCTTCTTTCGTTGTAGTATTCAGCTCTAGCTCTTGCTTTTTCGTTTGCTGGAACAGAGGACTTGCGCTCGATGATTTTATAGTACATATACGCTCTCAAAGCCTCTTCTGCGTATACGTGTACTTCTGGGTCTGTTGACCTAGCTTCATCAGCAACATATTCAATAACTACTTCTGAGTATCCGCTATTGGTTTCAATTTCAATTCTATTTTGATCGAGGTTTACTCTATAGGCCCCAGCCATGTGTCCGCCTCCAGTGCCATAAAGCCTTCCAAGTCCGCCTTGATACAGGTAGTTTTCAAATATGTAGTAATCTAAACTTTCATCTGATTGACTTGCTGTATTACCAGTTGATGTTTTATCATCCTGTCTGTCAAGAATTATATTATTCTCAATATCCAAAGGCCCGCCTTGTGAATCGGTTGTTGTGTTTGCAAGATCGCCGTCGGCGTTTAGTTTGTATTTTCTTGAATAGTTAATGTTTTTGTTGTTTCCAAAAACCCTAATAATTCCCGATTCGTCAACCACACCAAGCTTCACCAAATCAACATAGTCGTCTGGCAAGGCAACAGTATCATTCGACGTATCAATACTAAGTTTAAGAGACTTTATCTTTTTACCAATATCAAAACCTATTTCGCGGATTCCACGAAGAGCAAAGTTTCGAATAGCATAATCTGAAACATTAGAAGCATAATCGTCTCCATCCAAAGTGAGGATAAAGTCTTTAATTATCTGCGAGAGCTTTACTTTATCAAATGCCATTACTCAGATGCTTCTTCTTGGGTTGAATACGTAGATACAGCTGTATCCCTTAATCTAATTCCAACTAGCTTTAATATTTCAGAGGTGACCTCATTCAAATAGTGAGGGGGCAACATAAAATTACGAGATGCATTACCTGGAACTTGAATTGTCGTACCAGCAAAAGAGGCTTCACTGTAATCAAAGTAAGGAGGCCCATCGCTTACTGTTCCGTTTGCGTTAAATGAAGTTGGCTTAGCATAATATCTCATTTGCACAGAGTCTACTGAGTCGGCTGGAAATATCTCTATATCCGCCTGAGTAACTAAAGCGACTGGAAACTCAGCTGTTGGGGCAGATAAGTTGCTTAAAAGTATCTTGTCCATCTTCTCCACATCATAAACAATCTCACAATTAACAACATTAATGACGTTTGTGACGGTTTGAGTCGTGTCGGTGGTAAAATCAGAGTCTACCGATATAGATATAATTCTAGAAAGATCTGAAGGTTTTGCAAACCTATTATTGCCAATCCCCGAAAAAAAAGATGTATTAGTATTATCGCCTAGATTAAAGGTTTTTATATAAAAAGCCAGGTCTTCCATCGCCATTTTGCGAGGTGATTTATCTCTACCTGGATCGAAACCCTGTCTGTTAAGGCGTTTAGCGTCAACAAGCTCTTTAAACATTTCGTTATAAATGTTCATTTGAGCAATAGGCGCGAACGAATTAAATACCTGCGGAGTAATAAATCCTTTCTGCTCCTTATTGGCTATGTCCCTAACGGCATTATATACTTGAACTATGTCAACCATAGAGCAAATATACGAAAAAGAAATAGGCTGTTATTTTTTGCCGTAAAGGGCAAACATCTGCTTAGCCAAGTTTGCAGCCTCGTTTGGACCTACGTCTCTAGTTATTACTCCAAACCTATTTAAGTAAATTTTACCAGATGTTATTACGCTGTTTGACTCGCCAAGAGAAGAAATAAAAAGATCCCCATCTGTCCTTCCTGGAGATGAAGATGTAAGAGACGGATCTAAAGTGGATGTTTTTGCAGGAATTATTGCTATAATATCCCCGTCCCTATTATGCAGATACATATTGGATTTTTTATCTCTCCTTATGATGAAAACGCTATTTGCCTCATAGTTTACAGAAGAGACATTTGAGTCTGGTATCTCAAAATATTTAGTTCCGTCAGCGGTTGAGTTTGTTTCTGTAAACGCTGGATAACCAGTGATCCCGTCATGTCTAATGGCGAACGTGTTTCTGCTAGTTGTAAAGTCGTTGTTTGTAGAGCTTATAACCCCGTCTTGCTTGGGCCTTGCGCCAAAACCAAAGCACTCTCCGTCAGACGACCCGTACAGCGCTCCAATCCCATAAGACGTTTGGTTAGCTATCCCATTAGCGTTAATCACAAGGTATATCGTGTAGTCATCAGACACAGTGAGTCCGCTCGACCCCAATCTATAAGAATCAGTAGAGCCTACCGTGCCAGCTTTTTTAATAAGGGTGGAATCACCCCCTCCATCTGGGTCACTAACTATAGGTGTGCCACTAAGCCCAGACAAATTATAGCTAGACCCTCCAGTACCTGCGTTAGCCCATGTCGTTATTGCGTCTCCATTACTGTAAGAAGACAAGCCATCATGGTTGTAGTCTACTATAGGTTTTGACTCGTTGAAGTAAATACCACCTATTGTTTGAGCTGATTCATGAGTTGAATCCCCTTTAGACAACGCTTTAGTGGCTGTGTTAATTGGCGTAGATGGAATGACTGAAACAACATCATCAAGCTCGTTTACAACAGCTTGAGAAAAAGTAGACGATTTACTTACTACGTCAAACTTCATGATGTTTTTAGGCGTTTCCCTAGACATAAAGTTGATTACACTCTCTATTAAAGAAGCCTCTTCTCCCTCCTTACAAGATACTGTTATACTTGCTTTAGGTACTGATTCACCTTCAATTAAGTTAGATTCGTCAAAGCCATTGCAGTCCTTGAATGTAAACACAACCTTCTTTTTTGCCGCTGTTATAAACGTCAAATTCTCAGAAGGTATTGCAATAGTACTTAGTCCAACGCCAGTATCTGAAAACGACGAACTGGTATCTGACTCTGGTTCTCTACGGAAAAAGAAGAACTTTCTATCCATAGAGCAAATATACGAAAGAAAAAAGCCACCCGAAGGTGGCCTTTTATTTATGTTAGGCGTTCAAGCCTCTCCTCTAGAGAAGACAAGACGGAGGCGCCTTTCTCCGTTAAACAGAATCGTACTGCTACGTCCATAGGTTCTTGGCCTACTGGGACCGATACAATCAGCTTATTTGAGTCGAACCAGTAAACCCCATCTTGCTTTACGTTGATGAGCTGCCAGTCCTTTGCTTGGATCAATGTTGCTCGTGCAGATACTTGTGGTGAATCAAACGCCTGCATGAACTCGTTTGGCTTGCGCTTGGCGATCTGAAGAAGATTAAAACGGATATCGGAAGCAGAAACGTTGATGTTTACGTTGTAGTAAAGGGCCACCGCAAGAAGATCTTCAATACGTGTGTCTCTGATCTTTGATACCGCGTCGTTAAGAGCAAACTCTTTTTGCAGTTCGTTTTCGGCATCCTTCTTCTTGTTTACTTCTTTGAAAATATTACCACCGTTTGCTGCATTTCCTGGGTGCTTCTCAAGAAACATGCGTAGATTGGGCTTGTCTTTAGGAACAAACAAACGCTTGTCTCTGAAGATAACAGATTGTCGTACCGCTCTTTCACCTTGCTCATCAGACCAAATAGAGGGTTCGTTAGGACAGTAACGTATCTCTCTTACAGTGTCTTTTTCAGCGTCATAAACAGTAACTCCCTTTTGGGGAAGCATGAAAGCTACTCCGCCTCCACGAATGATTTCGTACTCTTTGTTTTGTTCTACCCGCTCCTCTCTTTTAAAGAGGTTCTTCTTGGGGGCTGGTGCTGGCTCGGCAGCTGGCTGAGCTTTTGGTGGGCGCCCAGGAGCCTTTTTGGTTTGTGTAGTCATATTGAATTGAATTAATAATGCAAATATACTAAAAAAGAAAAAGGCCCCCGAAGGGGCCTTTCTTCTGATGTAGTATGTATCAACCGAGTAACCCGTAAGCCACAAGTGCGGCTCTAAGGTCGTTCAATTCCTTAGCAATGCTTGCAAAATTGTCGTTGATATCACCGCTTACGTCACCAGAGTTGGTGGCGCCAACGGCAGCAATAGTGGTGCCTGCCGTTCCTCCTGAACTATCAGTCAAAGCAGAAACTCCAGTTTGTTGAGCAGCGGCAGCAGTAGACTTGTCAAAGAAACCAACTTTTGTTGAAGCGGTTACTTCTGAACATTCCACTCTGTTAACCTTTAGATTATCAATGTGCCCCATAGCTCAATTATTCACTAGCAGCACCAATCTCGACTGCTCCCCACTGTGTTTCGTCAATTTTAAAGACGATAGCCATTGTGTTGACGAGAAGCGTGAAAGCGTCTCCGTCGTCGGCTCCCGCAATTTTGTCAGTTGCTTGAGGGTAAAGCTCACAAGACGTAGTTCCTCCGTTAACATAAATCAAGTAAATTTTACCTGCGTTTACAGTGGTGATGTCTGGCAAAGCCACGCCCTTCGCTGTCGCCGCACCTGTAACCTCTACGAGAGTAGCAGATGCAGGAATTTCACCCGCGTCTGAAAGACTGCTTCCAGCAGCAGCAACAGAGGTTAGGTTCAGCCTAAGATCGCTGATGATGCCTGCCCCTGCTTCCACATTGGTAGCAATGAGTTTATCAAAGTGTCCCATTTTATAAAAAGTTTTTTCGTTTAATAATAAAAGAAAGCAAAGGGGCGGGGCCGAAGCCCCACCCATTCGCATTAGTCAAAAATTCTGAATACCAGAGTCACTTCGAGTCTACCATTGTCAGGAGCCGTAGCTGGCTGATCTGAAATGATTCTGAAATAAAGGTCTCTATTTTCAGTTGCAACAACCGCAGCCGCTCCATTAGATTTTGCTCCAGCCGCGCCAGCTGCCGTAAAGACAGCTCCAGCGTTGATGGTATCAGCGGATCCACCAAGAAGCGCAGTGTTTGCGATTGCGTCTACACCACCTGCTGCGGAGAGTCCGCATCTAAAGCTGGCCGTAGCGTTCGCATCCGTAACAATGGTGTCAAGAGCTCTAACAATGCAGCTATCAAGCGTGCTGTTAGCTGGCTGTTGGATTGTAAAGTCAGTGTTGCCGTTTGTAATTGCATCAGAAACAATCACTCGTCTTGAGGCGAGGATTGATCCAGGAGTCGCGTGTCTAAAAGTTGCCATAATAATCTAGTTTTTAATAGTTAAACATTAAGAACAAGACTATTAGGCTCCCTTGATCAATACGTGCTGGTTTGCAGCGCGAACGCAAAGAGCAATTTCAGATCTGTAGTGGAATACAGCCTGGTCTGTTCCAGCATCGCCGTTATTGTTGTGACCCAATACACCGCCACCAGTTACCCAGTGCTCCATCTCACGAGAGTATCCGTTTGCCTCCTTGTACTTCATAGACAAAGAAGGTACAGATGCACCGCTTCTAGCGTCAGCTACAGTAGCCAAAGGAACCATAGCGCCTTGAACGAAGTTTGCGTCAACAGCACCCAACATTGTTGGATCGTTCAACAATCTCCAGTCGTGCTTGTGGAAAGTGTAACCACCGCGAGTAAAGCTCTTGAATCCGAGCTGTACTGCCATGTCTGGGCTGTTCTGGAATGCACCGAACTGACCTGGCAAGCCAGCAGTAACGCCAGTAGCGATACCAGCTGCGAGCATGTCGTCGATAGCTAAGTCCTGCTTTCTGTTCAAGTACATAGCGTACTCAGAAGGAGCACCCTGCTTGTCCAACTCCATGATGATGTCGTCGAACTCAGAGAAACTATCGAGTGGGTTGGCAGAAGCGCCAGAAACTACGATACCTCTGTCTTCAATAGCAGAGAAGTAACCTTCAGAGCCAGCGAAGTTGTTTCCATCGATAGAGTAAGCTGTTCCTACTTTCTCGCCGAACAACAACATCAATTCACGACGGTCCTCGAAACGCTTACGTGCTTCGTTTTCACCGTACATAAACCATCTCTGGTCGCCATTACCCAAGTTTACATAACCAATGTTAGTAGCTTGAGAGCCGTTTACTTCGTAGCGATCCTTAACGATCATGTAAGGGTTTGCGTAACGAACCATACCTGGGTCAACGAATCCAGTTGGCTGGTTAGTGCCTTGTGCGTACAAGTTGCCGAGGTGAATAAATTCACCAGCATTGCTCAAGTCGCCAGTTGAAAAGTCTGCACCGTCCAAACGCTTAAGTGTTACGTCAGCCCCACTCAAAGAAGAAGTAGAACCACCAGCGGTTACGATTACTCTAGTGCCTGTAGCTGCGTCCATCAAGACATCGTTTTGCTGAACGTTTGCCTTTACTTCAGCTCCAGTTTCTGTAACTGTAGCAACTCCGTTTGCGGTAGAGTGATCAACGCCCGAAGTCAATGCTCGGTGTCTGCGACCTTCTTCCCACCATTCTACCTGGTCGGAAGACCCGCCGCTATTTACTGCGCCTGTCAACTTCAAGAAACCAGTCAAACCTTGGTCTCCGTAAGTCTTAACCAAGTCAGGCATAATGTCCTGCTTAGTCGCTTTGATGAGGTCATCAATAGTTGTGTAACTGTCAGGGGTCAGTTTAAACCCTCTGTTCAGTTTAGTTTGCTCAATCGAAAAACTGTTATTCGATGAGTTGATAGTAGGGTCGATCTGTGGAAGATTGCCTGACCCTGCTGTTCTATCTGTGCCAATAGTAGCCATAATTATCTAATGTTAAATGTTGAAAGTAATCCCTCCGTTGCCAGCCCGTATTAATTGTCTTACTTGGTCGGCGAGAGGGTTTGTTTGTTGGTTTTGATTCCCAGTCTGAGGAGCCTGAGTTGAAACATTAGACGCAGTATTCACAAGTGTTCTCTGTCCGTCACCTAACCCTTTAGTGTAAGCGGACCTAACAATTCTGTCAATGTTGTCAATGACAGCTAAATGTGATGATAGTGAGTCGTAGTCCCAGCTACCGTCTTCCCTAACATAAGAATAAAAGAACTCGTCAAGACGAGATTGTTTGTCTTTGAGTTGACGTCTATAGTTGTCATCCAAACCAAACTCAAGAATGTTATCTCCACCCAGGTCAAACTCTAGACCTTCAAGGGTGTCAACTTCTTGGTTCATGTTTGCAATCCACTGTTCGTCAATCACAGACCCTGCGTCTCTCCCTTGACTTTGAGGAGCGGAATATCCACTTCGGATTTCCTCAATGCTTTTTCGAGCATTGTCGCCGTCAATTTTGAGTTGCAGTTTAGCAAGCTTGATTTCTTCATCACTATACATGTCTTCATCAAGCTTATATTTACTACCAGCCAAAAGGTTTAGCTCATCATAAGAAAGATTTGGATATTGATTCGACATTTGAATGCGAATAGCTGTCATGTCATCCATACCTTCTGGATTCAATGACTGATATCTAAACCAATCCTCTGGTGCTCGGCCCGTTTCCTCTACGAACCTAGCGATGGCCTCAACCCTTGAGTCAATAGCTTTATTTTCTTGCGGATTTAATTCATCAAGAGAGGTTATTTCTCTTCCGAGACGACCACTCATGAATTCGAGAACAGCATTCTCTATTTCGCTATCAGTATATTCAGGCTGATGAGGCTGTTCATTTTGAACCTGTTGTTGTGGCTCATTAGAATAATCTTGCTGAACCTGAGGTTCTACCTGAGGTTCTGCCTGAGGTTCTGCCTGGTTTTCAGTAGTTTCCTGATCTACAGGTTGTTCTACAGTGTTTTCTACAGAAGCAGCAAGGTCCTCAGCGCTGCTGAAGACCTCAAATCCTGCAATCGTTTCGTTATTTTCTTCCATTATATTTAATTAATTAGTGTTTATTTTAAGCTACGTAGCACAGCAGACCAGCCCCAGTGACAGAGGTGAATCTACCGTAAACCGTAGCCCCTGGCTGAACGGCAACCGTGACGTCTCCGCTTGTAGGCTTATAAGCGCCACTCTGGTAAGTGTAGTTACTTCCTTTTACTGTCGCGCTTATAGCGGAAGCCGTAGGGTTGTTGATAGCGTATATGTGCTTGTTAGTAAAAGCCAGCGCATTGGAGCCGCTTAGCTGATACATATCTTTAGGAAAAGCGTCTGACGGATGTGCCATATCTTATTTATTAGGTGCCTCCGTATGGAGCTGATGAATTGTCATTACCGAACACGCCGTACTCAACCAGTGAGTCAACTTTAGTGGCGTATACCTCGTACTTCTTATCCACTGCAACTGGGATAAAAGCGAACTCGCCACCTCCGATCTTGGCTACAAGACCTGTATCGGTATCGTTGTGAATGTAGATGTAGTTCTCAAGCTCTGTTTCCAAATTCTTGATGTACAGGTAAGCTCTGTCAGAGCACTGATCAACGATGTAAATCGCCAGGTCGTTAGTGTCTGCTGCCGTGCCTTTTACTTTGGCTCTGATCAAGCTGCCAGAATCGCAGTTTAGGTTAGCCACGGTTGTCAAGGCCAACGCGCTTGTAAGCACGTCAGCACTGTTCAGGCTGAGTGAAGCGCGTACTGTTGCCATTATGCTTCGAAGATCAGTGCGTACTCAACTGTAAGAGCCGTGCTCACACTAGGCGTGTAAATAACGTCAGCGTCTGGAGTAGAGTCGGCATCTGCGTTCCAGGGGAAGAAAGCCCAGTCTCCAGCGTAGAGACGGCCAAGCTCCATATCTCCGATCTTCAACAAGATGTACTCGGTAGCAACCGTAGATGTATTCTTGATGTAAATCTTGTGGCCCTTGTCGTCAGTGTAGTCTGCGGCAGCGAAGAGCGTTACATCAGATGTAGCACTGGTTGTTTTTCTACCTACACCAGTAGTTTGATCCAGGCCAGTAGCTGTACCAGCCTTTGTTAAAGTAGCTGTGGTGTTCAGCGCGAGAGCATCACCAGTCAGGTCAGCGCTCGAAAGTGTTAATGTTGCAGTAGTTGTAGCCATTTTTGTTAGTTATATGAATGCAAATATAGCAATTATTTTTTAGGCTTTTTCTTTATCTTAAACCTGCTGACCCTACCTTTTTCTTTTTTCTCTTTAGCGGCCTTTCTTTTTTCCGATGGGGTAAGCTCGCTCCATGTGGTTGGAGTTTCAGATGAAACTCTTACGCTTGGCCTAAACGTCTTCTTTTCTCCTCCAGTGTCTTTTTCACCAGATTCTGTTTGCCATTTCTCTTTAAACCAGCGCTTAAGGTTGAGCCCTGCTTTAGTTTTTCTTACCGCCATTGTTTCCCCAGTTTTTTGCACCAACCTTCCTGCACTTAGCAAGCGCACCAGAAGCGTAAGCAGAGGGCCAGACCTTGTATCTGCTTTTTACCTTGGTGTAACAAGCGTCTTTTTTCTTGACTTTAGGCATGACTAACAAGCTTAAAATCAGCTTTCTTAACAGCGTTTGGATGTGGTTTGTAATCTCCTTCCATGAGAAAATATCTGCCCCGATCAACCATCCAGTGGTAACCATCTGGTGCGCTGACAGATTTCTTTTTGCTGCTTACGTTTAGCTTCCCGCCTTTGTTTTTCTTTATTGTGTTCATGACCCTTTAACCCACTTCTTACTTGGAGATTTAGTCTTGCTTGGGGACCATTTCACTTTATTGGCCCAGTAAGCAGCACTGCACTTACCTTTGG
>Ga0194024_1000045_pt1 | contig 25038 bp, 22 predicted proteins | sample IW13Sep16_MG_FD_140337 | JGI IMG/M metagenome (GOLD analysis project Ga0194024, IMG submission 140337) | Freshwater microbial communities from the Broadkill River, Lewes, Delaware, United States - IW13Sep16_MG | ecosystem: Environmental > Aquatic > Freshwater > River | place: USA: Delaware...
CGCGGTAGTTCTTCAAAACACACTATCGGTATACAACAACACCTATTTGGAAGGTCAACTATCGGTGAAAGATGTTGTGCACATAAATTCTAATTTGTATATGCGAGATTCCGTTTTGATTGGTGAAGGACTTGTTCATAACGATGAGTACTCGTTACAAACAACTAAAAAGATTTTAGTTAGTGGTACGGATTACATTTCGGACGAACGCTTTAAAATGAACATAAATGATATAAACGGAAAAGATTGTTTAGATAAGATTAAACAAGTTGAAATCAAGGAATTTAATTTACAAGACGATGATACCGAGAAGAAGGTCGGTGTTATTGCACAAAAAATCAAGACAATTTTTCCTGATATAGTATCCGAATCATACACTTTCTTGCCTTTCATAAATACAAATGTAGTAGCATTAACAAATGATACATTATCAAAGGTAGATTTCGACTTGGACATAAATGATACGCTGTTGATCAAAGATGATAAACAAAACAAATTTTATACAAAGATACTCAATATAACAAGCGATGGTATTCAAATTGACAAGAATGATTTGAATGTTTCAGAAAAGTTTTTAATTTATGGTAAAGAGATTAAAGATGGGATGTCGGTAGATTACACTCAACTATTTTGCTATATGCTGAGAGCATTTCAAGAGATAATTAAATAAATTCAAAAAATCCACCATCGGCGTTATTGGTGATATTATAGTATTTTGGTTTGTTAAACATTAGATTCCAAAAATTGGTTTTATTTTTTTCTTTTGGATAATTGTAGTTGTCGTTCTCTTTATTGATTACTTTTGTGTCAATAGAAGTATATAAGTTATTATCCAATTTGTTTTTAAATTTGAAATCTCGAATATCTTGAAACTCTAGTTCTAACTCTTTTTGTTTGAAATCTAAACTGTTCTTAATGCTTTCGTTGTTGTTTATAGTCACATAATTGTCGTCGAACTCGTTATCGTCGAGAAGCGTTCTAGATTTAGAGTTGACACCATATGATGTTCTTTTACTGTCTTCATTCTGTAGTTGATGAAATTTGAGAGTGTAATAAATATCATTGAGAATTATGTATAGGAAAAATAACATAATTCCAACTATGATAATATAAAACAACATATCGATGTAACCATCGTTTTTTATTTTACCAATAGCATCAATTTTGTTCATTAACTTTTCGCGAACATCGGCAATCTGATATAGTAAGGTTTGTTCTGTTTTGGACGAATTCAGATTGTTGACAGTGGGATAATATTGTTGATATTGTGATGGATATAGCGTTGATGCCATTTTCCAAATTTAAATTTATTAAGAAAAAAAGTATATATTTTAATCAAATGCCGAAAAACTTTTGTAGAGATGATAATGAATATACCGAATTAAATGATATGGATTATATGTTGTTGTTCAAATCTCTTAATCCGATTCGAGTATCATCTAAGGAATATTTACAAAACAAATTATCGAACGAAGAAGCGTATGCACGAATAAAACTGGACTACACAACATATAAATGTCAAATTAAAAAAGAAATAGAAAACAGTCGATCGAATAAAAACACAGTGAATGATATATTTGTTACATTGATATTTCTAATATCTTCTGCATATACATTTTGGGTTATATATAAACAAATATATAAAGGCTTTCTGACAGGATCTAGTTGTGGAGAGATGCAAAAATACAAAGTGCCTATTATATATTCGTTGATCTCGTTGGTATTGTTTAATCCGATGTTCTCTTTGATAACAATTACGAGTGACATGTTACGATATAGAGCAACAATTACAGCAGAAACCGCAAAATACAAAAGCTTGGATATTGTGGAGAAATTAATTGAGGAAGCATTAGAGTGCGAGAACCCGTCGGATTTCACAAAAGCGAGTGTATGTAAATATTATGTGTATCTTGATTCGGAGTGTTCCGCTCTGTGTGGTTCATGCAGTAGTGATGTAACTGAAAAAAATATTTTAACAGACATGATAGGTAACAAACTCGAAAAGCTTAATGACATTCACCAATTCTTTCAGAATCAAAAGAATTTATTGTATAAAGTGAATAATCCTTTCATAGAGATTCAAAAAAGTGACAAGATAAATCCTGTCGTAGGTTGTTTACTGGGAAAGAATGTAAAAGAAAAGATATTGGACAATTTAAATAACAATGAAGATGAGCAAATATATAGCACAAACTCTCAGCAAATAAGAAACAATATAAAAAACAATCTTAAAATAATAGAAAGTTACAAATACGACGAGTTAGGTGAAGTGGAGAACTACAGATCTTATTTTATTGACGATTTGAATACGCAACTACGGGAAATGACAGATAATGTGCTGAGATTTTTGGAAAAGACCAGTGCCAGTAGAAAAATTGAATTATTCGAAAACAACACCTTTTTGAGAAATTATGGAAGCAAACAAAATCGATCGAACAAATATTTGTTTCATTTCTCACAAAACGCGTACGAATCTGATTTGGAGTACGAAAAGAAAATATTAAGAAATATGTTAAATATACAGTTAAAGTTGAAACGATTGAATAAACTCTGGTTACCGGAATATGAGGAGTTAAGAAAGTTTATTTATAAACCTAATAAATTAAATCAATCGTTTGCGAAGAATAGTTTATATTACTACAACGACAAAGAATACGAAACATCTCTGAATGTTCAAAAGGCTATTTATAGGGCAGAAACCGAAAGCGATATGAAATTTTTACTTGCAGATATCATCGCATTAGTTTTGGAGAACACAGCACTTATTGATTTTGAACATTTCGAAGAGGTATGTGCACATGATGACACGAATCTAGTGCCAAGAAAAAAAGATTGTGAAACCGATACCGAAAACCCCACTCATATTTTAATTGTAGCGAAAAATGGTGTGAATGTTGAAGAGCATTATTCGAGCGATTATAAAACTAAGGAAACATTGTTGTTACCAAAGGTACAACAATTTATATCGATCTTGAAATCTGAACCGTTGAAAAATAGTTTCATGAAAACATTTCCATTGGAATCATCCATTGTAAAAAATATCATAGTGAACGAGTTATCGGAGTATCTAGATCATCCTAAACGATTGAACGCGTATATTCAAAACTATGTCGAAGAGAACAATGTATTCGACGAAAACAAGATGAATCAAAAGAATATATTTCTTGGAAATTGTTCCAAATTAATTACATATTGTACAAAACAAAGAATTACTGAATCCAAGAACTCGGAATTGTATTTCAATGTGCATGATAATATCGAATTCCCTGATAAATATATATCTTTCCCCGAGTTTGAATTGAAGTTGTCCAATATTAACAAACCACAATTCGCCAAATATGTGAACAGTGTTAACAGTGCGAAAGAAAATGTGGTATTCTTTTTGGATAAAATAGAGAATTTAAACAACAAACTAGAATACAAGCAGCAAATGATACAATTCTACAACAAATACATACTGATATATAGTATAGTGTCCTTCTTGTATCTTGTGGATGTATCTTTAAGCACCTATTATGGTAAGAATGTGCTTGATTTAATGAAACACGACGAATCAAATTGTGTTGATGGGAATGCTAATAAAAAGGAGGACAACAACGAAACTATACAATCGACGCCCGAAATAGAAGGTGAAGGTGAAGATGAAGAAGATGAAGAAGATGAAGAAGATGAAGAAGATGAAGATGAAGAAGGTGAAGATGAAGATGAAGATGAAGAAGATGAAGATGAAGAAGGTGAAGAAGGTGAAGAAGGTGAAGAAGGTGCAGAAGGTGCTAAAGCTAATAAAGCTGAAGGTGGAGTTAATGCTAAAGGTGAAAAAGCTGCTAAAGCTAAAAAGAAAAAAACCAAAAAAACAGCAGACGAACAAAATGTAAGGGAAGAGATAATGAAAAAGATAGACGAAGTTGTATCAGAATTTAAAACAAATAACAAAAGAATGATATCTATTACACCTAGGGCTACTAAAATTATCGATAGGTTAAGTGAAACAGTAAAAGATTTTGCTGATAAAATTAAAATCAATGGAGAAAAAGTTGAAATACCACCTGAAACCGAAACGGAAATAAACAGAAATTTACAAAAATATAAAATAATATTGTCAAAGTTTGGAGATAAAATAAAAGCAATAATAAATAAATATATACCCAAAGACAATCTAAATAAAATTAAAAAAATGTTAGAAGAAAAACACTATTTCGAAAGTAAAGAACTAGAAAGTATATTAAACACACGCAAGTGAAAATGAAGAAATAATCAAGATACTTTTTTATAAAGAATATAACATATATAAATAATAAGAATATGTCAAAAAGAGAAAATTCAATAGACGAAAATTCAAACAATGCAATCACTGAAAATTTGGATGCTAAAGAAGAATTACAAAACATGTTAAAAGGAAAAGAAAAACAAGAGTATTTGGAAAATACAATCGAAGAACAGGAAGAACAGAAATATATGAAGCTTGTATGGATCTCGATGTATGTAAGTTTTTGGTTGCTGTCGTGTGTATTGTTGTATACCTACAATACGAAACGAGGAGCAACGCTCGAATACAACAGGGTGATGACTCAGTTGAATACAAACAAATTGAATGAGCAAATACGCAAATATGATCAGAAGTGTAAAGAGTATATCAATCTAGCGTATCCATCAAAAATGATGAGTGAGGACAACGAGGTCGATACGAGTGGGTTGTCCAAGGTTCGCAAAGATATGTATCTTGAGTTGATAAAAACAATTGAAGCATACGACAAATGCAATTATATAAAAATAAATACAGATGGTTCTCCATTCCCTGTATCAGAGATAATGATTTCAGCTATGCTCTTACTTTTAATATTATCGATAATTGTGGTTTCCAATTTGACTAACAATCCATTTGCGAAGTTTACTTATGACAAGGAAATCAAAGAAATAGAAGAAATGGTAAAATCAAAGATCGAAGATGGTGTGGAAATGGATGATGAGTTAAAAAATAAATTAAATTATTTGATCAAAGACAGAGATTTGAATAGAGGAAAGATAAGAGAACAACCACAAGGACCACAAGTACCACAAGTATCACAAGGACCACAAGTATCACAAGGACCACAAGGACCACAAGGACAACAAGGACAACAAGGACCACAAAGACAAGTATCACAAGTATCACAAGGACCACAAGGACAACAAGGACAACAAGGACAAACACGAGGTGGTGCGGCAATGGGTTATCAAAACGGAACGAAAAGCTTACAAGAAACATTAAACATGTTGCAAAACAGAGAGATAGAGATTGCTACAAGAATATCTATGTTGAAGTCAAATGCAACTTTTAATTACACAAGTTTGTCCTTTTGTATAGTAATATTTAGTTTCTACATATCGTATAAGATGATTATGGGTTCAATCTATTTTAACGAGAACTTATTTTCAGGAGCTGCATTTATGAAATCAAGATGTTATTCTAACCAATGAAGTTGATGATTTTATTTATACTGTCGGGTGACATATCACGAATTATTAACACATTTTTATCTTGTGTCAAGAATTGTTTATGAAAGAAATGTAATTGGGTAATGTAATCAAGACTAATGTTGTTTTCGTAGGGTCTGTTTCTTTTTTTAATTCGATTATAACATGTAATCGGATCGACATCTAAATAAATGAATCCTTTAACTTTTGTTGATACTGTGGTATGAAAATAATCGAACCATTTGTCAAAAACAGAAAGTTCGATGTCGTTAACTATTTGTTTTTGTTTCAAAGTGTTCATGAAGAAAAATTTATCTGTAAAGATCGATCTTTCACATATGGATCTTGGCTCTGATATACTGTTGAATTGTTTCATTCGCGTGAGAAGAATATACATTTGAAATGTGAAGGCGTATTTGTTCTGATCGTTATAAAAAAGTTCAAAAATAGATTTGTTTTGACTATCGGTGAGTTGCATCCATTCTGTTACTGGTTCTTCGGTAATGTTGATATTATATTCTTTTTGTAACAACTTCAGTAATGTCGTTTTACCCGAACCAATATTTCCTTCAATTATATACATTGCTTAATCAATTGTCAATGTCTTTAAATCTCGTTCGAAGATAGGCATGTAGTAATATGGTGTTAGATACTTGTCAATCATTTTGTCTTGATCGAGATTAAACTTTTTTGAAATAACAATCAACAGTTCTCTGTTGTAATCTTTTATGATGTTCATAATCATAAACTTGATTTCTTTATCTAGATCGTACATAGTAGTAATTCTATTTATAACTATTTCAGAGTAAAGAATTAAATAAAATCAAATTTTAATAATGTACAATATTGTGGTAACAAACATATCGGATATGAATCAATCACAAATAAACATCAAGAAGCCAATCGAATATCCAAAGAACGAACTCGTTGTATTTGATGTGTATTACAAAAACAACTGTTGTTTAATATTGCTCAATAATGTCCAAATCTGTCACAAAGGAAATAACCTGAAGTTAATCGAGACAAACGGATGTATAAACGAAATAAATAATATCATAAACAACACCATTACTCGAGTGAAACATAATGAAAAATATAAAGAATATTTTAAGAAAAAGGAATATTATTCGATGATAGAGGATGACAAAGTAATTAACTTTAAGAATTTATGTCAATATGACACATGTGTGTTTGATATAGAACAGAATCGAATTGAATACGAACGGTTGAAGCGGAATGATAATGTTTCTTTGATAGTTTATTTGAAGAACATATGGGTAAACGAAAAGTATTATGGAATGAATGTGAAATTAAGTCAGATTCAGCGAAAGGAACCGGTTGGTTTAAAAATGAATTTTTTTAACCAAACTGTTTTAAAAATACCAGTTCCTCTACCTCCGCCTCCACCTAGTAAAGAGAAAAAACAGGAAAACAGAGAAATTAAAAAAACGGAAAATGAATGTGTATTGCGTCCAAGTTTGACAGATATTTTAAATTCACGGAGAAAATTAAGGAAAACAAATTTATTATCTTGAATATATAATATAGCAAAAATGAAATATTTACAGTTGTTTTGTGATATACCATCCGAAGAATTTTTGAGTCAATTACTGAAATGTTATGGTGTACAAAATCTGAATGACTTTCACGAGTTTAACAAAGGTGATTTGGTAGAACTAAATACAGTAGATAAACTGAATGATTTGATACCTGAATTAATTTTGTACTATTTACCATGTAAAGCGAAAATTTACTTGAATGAAATCACAGAAAAGAGAGCTATTACTATCTTAGCACAATTCCTCAAACTATTCGACTACAAACTTTTGCGTGAGGAGAAGATAATTAACAAAAAGAAAATTATCTTTTATAGACTACAGAAGATAGAGGACAGCAAACTACACATTTTCAGGAACAACAAAAATTATGAAATCATATTCAAGTAGGCAAGATTTAATTCTTCTATGTTAAGCTCGGGGAGAATGGGAAAACATTCATGGAGTTTTGTTTTTAAATATGACTGTATTTTAAAAGTTGTTGGGTAATAAAATCCGATCGAACTATCTTTATCCATTAACGATTGTAACTCTACCTGTAATATATCTTTCGATAAATATGGAATAATCATCAACAACTGTAAATCTGAATTTATCGTCCAATTTTGCGTTTGCGTTTCGGTTTGTTTATGTAATTGTGTTTTATTAACTTCTAAATAATTGTAAATATCTAATAATGTAGGAGAGTAGTTGAATTGATAATACCAAATCGATTTCGATGTTTTGTTGAAGTAGTAATCTGTGACCCATCTCAAACCATCAACATACGATGCGCACGAGGTAGATATTACCGAATCGTAATGAACATTCATATCGAACAAATGTATATAATAATCAAATCTCCAGTTACTATTTATGAATATATTTTTCATATCGTTATTTTTATGCGAAATTCCATAATTTTCAAATCGAATCTTATTCGATTTAAAAATCATAGTTTTGTCGTAATATTGTTTATGCAGTTGTTTCATTTCGACATCTTCGTGTTTAGACAGAGCCTCTATCAGAAAGGTAAGTGTTATGAAGTTGATTTCATATTTGTCATGTTTGTTGAGAAATATGATTGGATAATTGTAGTTTTCTATGACTTGTTGATAAGTTTTCATTATTTTGGTTATTCCTTCGTTATGAATGGTGAGATATGATAAATTTGGTAAAAAGTCGTTTCCAATCAAGAAACACAAGAAAACATATGAGCATATATCGATTTTATTCTCGTAAAAATGCACGATGTTATCCTTACATCGCTCAACATTGAACCATAGAAAGGGGGTATCTGTATTGGCGTTTTTATGATAATGCTGTGGTTCACGCAACAAAAACTTTTTCGATTTGTTACATATGATACTTAGCATGATGAGATCGGCGTCTAAACCGTAAATAACATCAGTATTTTTTGTGATTCCGTGAAAGAAGATGTAATCAAAAATTTTGTGTTCTCCCTCTCCGTTAAAAGAACTATCTGAGAGGATCATTTCGAATGAGAAATGTTTGTTTTTAACGAAATTTCTCAGATCGATGTTTAATTTTTTCATAAACTCTGTCCCAGGAGAGATAGCGTTACTATCCCATTGGTAGCCGTCTTCCTTAAACTGTGTTTTCATCCATGCAGAAATATAACGCCTTTTTCTTTGTTGTTGAATTTTGGGTAAGGGTGCGACTCCGTCGATGCAAATATAAACCAAATCCTTCGGTTTCACATAGTCGATAATGTATTCGGTGTATTCGATAACTTTATCGTTTAATTGTTTTTCGAAAGCGTCTTTGGACATGTCAATATCGACCGTCTTTCGGATGTTTTGGAAAACATTGTGAATAATGCCGTTGAAATCCAAAAATAATCGATTACATTTGGGTGAATGATGAGTGATAATATTTTTATAATGATTGGTGATTTTATGGAAGTATGAAGGTATTCCCATTCTATAATATATATATATGCTATAATAGTTTTTCAAATTTTAAATAAATTATATAATATAAAAGTGAAAACATGTTGTCTAATACATTAAGCATTGTGGTTGTATCGTATACAATGTTGTTCGCAATTTTATTACTTCCTCAAATGAAAGAGAATAAAAATGAGTATGTAGAAAGGGTAAAAATTCTGACAATCTCTTTAATACCCATTCTCGTGTCTGTTTACACAGTGTATTGCTTGGAAAACTCCTGTTTCTATTTTGCAAGAATAAATGCGATAATAATCATGTTGTGGTGTGTGTCTGTAATCTATATATATTTGTTTAAAAAATTGATATAAATTTTATATAAGATAACTAGGAATTAAAAAATGATTAGAATTGATTCAACACAAGATGTTTTGTTGATTGATTTTTCGTACTTTTACATCTACAGGTACTATGCCTTAACCGCTTGGTTTAAAATATCAGAAACACCGTACGACGAGGAGTTGTTCATTGAAAAATACAAGAATTTGTTTATTACGAATCTAAACAAGATAACAAAAAAATGTAAGGTGAAAGTTAACAATGTGATATTAGCGGGAGATTGTTACAGAAAACAAATATGGCGATGTAATATTTTTGATAAGTATAAGGAAAACAGGGACAAAGTGGAAGACAAAGAACATATGATCAATCCCAAGATTATCAATATGATATATACAGACATAATCCCATTGTTGGTTGAAAAGGGATACCAATATGTTTGCATTGATAAATTGGAAGCGGACGATATTATCTTTTGTATCACAAAACAGTTAGATAACAAGATCACCATATTAACAAACGACAACGATTATCTGCAAATGATAAAAGAGAATATTGACATCGTCAATTTACCGTCTTTGAAATCGATTAAAAATCGAGGAACGGGGTGTCCTAAGAAGGATTTGAGAATGAAGATATTGTGCGGGGATCCGTCCGATAACATTCCGAGTTTGATGGGGAAAAAACAAGCAATGAAAATGATAGACGACGAAGATCAAATCGAAGAATACATACAAAAAAACGACTTGCAAGATAAATACGAAATGAACACGAAATTGATTGATATGCGCATGATACCCGAAGATTTGAAAGAGATGGTTATTATAGAAAAATACAATGATTCATAAGAAGAATATCTTCGAATTGTGATCTTGATTTGATATTGCAATACTGTTTTGTAAAAATGCTCAAAAAATATTTAATATCCTGATTGTTCGAATACAAAATCAGGATTGGTTTTAAGTGTTTGAAATTGTCTACGATTGTTTTTAATTTTTCGTCTGCGTTATCTGAGTTTATGGTATATTGTATGGTATTTTCAGGTAAGGTATGTAGATGTGAATCTTCGTTAATATTTTTTAAAAAAAAATTTGACATAAACTCTATCATTCGAATATTTTTATATATAGAATAACTATATTAATTAATGTATAATGAACGATACATTTGATGAAGATATATGGGAACTATTTGAAAACTTCAACATAAACGATAATGATGAAAAAAATTGTGATAATGATAAGGCGTCATCGTCGAATGAATCGGAATTGTTAAAATGTCAAAATAAAGAGTGTGATAGCACCGAATTTGATTTCGACGAAACCAACTTCATTTGTGTAAAATGTGGTACATTGCATTCTAAGATGATTGATTTGGGTGCGGAATGGCGTTATTACGGTTGTGAGGACAACAAAACGAACAATCCGACTCGATGCGGTATGCCCACGAACGACTTTCTACCTAAGTCTTCTTTAGGATCGGTGATAGGAATGGAAAACATGACCAAGAACTTCTATCAGATGGCCAGAATCAGAAAGTACCACATGTGGAATTCGATGCCATACAAAGAAAGAAGTTTATACAATGTGATCAACAAGTTGAACTCCAAGGCGTCCAGTGGAGGTATATCTCAATCAATTATTGACGATGCCAAGTTAATGTACAAACAGTTATCTGAAACCAAAATATCGAGAGGCGATAATAGAAACGGATTGATCGCATCCAGTATATATATGTCATGCAAGAACAACGGTGTTCCACGAAGCGCCAAAGAAATTGCCAGTATATTTAATTTGTCCATAACAACCATGACAAGAGGTTGCAAAAAGTTTCACGAAATACTAAAAATGAATGTCGCTTCCACATCACCAGAAGATTTCATTGTTCGATACTGTTCAAAACTGAATAAACCAGATATTGTTGACACATGTAAATACATCGTTAAAAAGGCGGACGAGCATTCAATCGTTTCCGAAAATGCACCACCGTCTATTGCTGCTGGTAGTATATTCTTATGTTGTGTAGAATATAAGCACAACATATCCAAAAAAGACATCTCCAAAGCTTGCGAAATCTCCGAAGTTACCATCAACAAATGCTACAAAAAACTCCTAATGTACAAAGATTATCTGCTACCAGAAACAGAACTTTAAAAATCATCGTCTTCATTCTCAAAAGTAAAATTCAAGTTTGATTTATCGATCGTAGCCTTACTATATTCTGCTACTCTGACTTCGAAAAAGTTGCTCTTGTTTGTAATCGAAATTCTTTCCATGAAATCCAAAGGACAATTTCTAATATTATATATTTTTTTGTAATTCAGTTGCACCAATAATCTATCAGCAACATATTTGATATATTCACTCATCAATTCTGCATTGATTCCTAATAAACCACATTTTAACGTGTTCACCACAAAATCGATTTCTAATTGTACCGCCTCTTCAAATATAGCATGCACACGCGATTCCTCCAATTTGTTCTCCAATAATCCGTATAACATAATGGCGAACTCCGTATGTAACGACTCATCCCGACTAATCAACTCGTTACTGAAAGTTAGGGAATGCAAAAGTCCCTTTTCTTTGATGTAGTAAATCGATGCGAACGCCCCCGAAAAAAATATCCCTTCCACAATCGCGAATGCTATCAGTCGTGTTGAAAACGATTCCGAACTATCAATCCATTTTAACGCCCACTCTGCTTTCTTTTTTATCGTGGGATTGTTGTCGATTGCATTGAACAACTCCATTTTTCTTGTTTTATCCGAAATGTAGGTGTCTATCAACAACGAATAACACTCGGAATGAACGCTCTCGATCGCCATTTGAAAAGTGTAGAACGCCTTCGCCTCAGGTATCTGCACATCGTTGTAGAATCGTGTCACCAAATTTTCATTCACAATTCCGTCACTTCCCGCAAAGAATGCTAAGGTGTTCTCGATGAATATTTGTTCGTTCGGTGTCAACTTGTTCCAGTCTTCTATGTCGGAGAAAGAAATCTCCTCCACCGTCCAAAACGATGCAACCGCTTTTTTATACATATTCCATACATTAGAATATTTAATTGGAAACAAAACAAAACGATTACCAGATGGGCTTAATATTGGTTCAGTCATTTATTATACAATTTAAAAATAATTTATTTTTAATATTTATTTAATTCAGATTAGCTTTTAAATGGTTTGAATCTTTTCTTTTACGCATTTTTCAGATTCCAATTTGTCTTTTAACAGCGATAATTTTGATTCTTTCATGTCACACAAGTTGTTACATTCGTGAATTTCGACTTGTAAACAATTGAAACAAAAGGCGCAATTACAATATTTACAATTAGTTAGCATACCAGGTTTCTTTTTGCAACTCTTGCATTTTTGTTTCTTTGAAATGATAACGCTCATCTAAAAATTTAGGATATTGTATATTTTTTATTAAAGCCTGTATTTTTAAATATCAAATTTTATATAAATATGGGTTTAACACAATCGTCTACGAATAACCAAAAGATACTGGGGGAGATACACAAAATAAACAAAATTGTCAATGATATAATGACTACCGTTGTAAACAATAGTTATCCTAACAAATGTTACGAAAACGAAATCATTAATTTAAACCAATTATATAAATTTAAAAAGATTGAGGTCAGCAAAATGAAAAGTTTATTATTAATTCCAAAATCTGACATTTCTACCAAAAAAACACATTGTGATCAAATCGTCGCTCATTACAAGAGAATACTACGATTCATACATTGTATCAAATATATTTACGATTTAGAGAACAACGGTAAGAACAGTATCAGTGCAATCATTTCAAAGAATATCAAAGTGGATGATAAATCTATAAAGGTGGTATCATGCGAATCATACCAAACCGATATTCAATTCTTTCAGAAAGGGGTCAATTTCTCACAATTGAGTGGGTTTGACTTTTTCGTGAAAAATATACTAACTGATTCAGAATCCAAACTGTTTTTAAGTCAAGTACAAGTCATATTAGACAAGTATGACAAGAAAAAACTAAAAAAATATGTTTGTAAGGATTTACTCGTGGATGTTCAACAACATTCGAAAATTCACAAGAACAAATTTGTTTGTTATCAAGGCGGTGGTCGTGATATATTTATTAAGGTGAATAAAGAGAATCCCGTTTTCAATTGGAACACTTGTTCGTATCAGAAGACATATGAATCCGAAATGTTAAAACAGATGGTTACATTGGTGAAGAAGAGCAAACGAAATTATATAAATAATCTGAACCAAGTGTTGGATATTTTGAATGAAATGGTGTACTATGACAGATCCGCTCACAAATACAATTTGAAATCATTAACTTACGACGACCTGAATGAAATAGAAATCAACTTGAAACAAGTCGTACTAATATTCTTCATGCAATCATTGGCAGATTATAAAAATATTCTAAATACAATAAAACTTCACTCGACCGATCATGAATGAAGATTTGATATTAAGTAAAAACATAGTTGATATTTGTTACGAGACAGTGAAGTTGGAATCTGGAAAGAAGACGGATCAGATCATTGTGAATGTGGTGCGATTCTACATCAAATATATATTAGGATCAAAAAATGTTTATTTGACACTGTTTGTAGAACAAAAGTTGAACACATTACGAGCAACGACTAATACAAACATATTCAGAAAGGTTTTGGTCGAGATTTACATTTTTCTAGCGATATGTAACAAACCTATTATACAAGAAAAAGCGACGAAAGCCAAAACGATCAAAATAAAAGAGGACGAGGCGGAAAATATTTTGATGAACGAACTGAACACATATCGAAAGGAGATGGTGATTCAAAGTTGTATAAAGGCCCTGTTAAAAAACAAAGAAGAAATGTTATGGAAAATCGCGGAGAATATATCCGAAATACCGATGTATATAAAGGCGTTGAAAGAGTTGTACCAGTACGACAACAAAAAGGAGTTACTGTTCGAGGCGTATAAAGCACTGTCTAAAGAGGGATATTTTTACAACAACGATGAGTACAACAATCTCATCTTTCAGTGCGTATTGAAAATAAATTACATTTATGAGGAGATGGATAAATTTGATAAGCACATGGAAGTGTACATTAAATGTCTGAACTATCCGATAAAGTGTTCGTCTTTTCCGATTCAATACAATCGTATAAGTTATATACACGAAGATGGAAGAAAATCTCTCGATATTCTTCCGAAACAACCTCAAGAGTATATGTACTTTGAAAAAATAACAAAAAAAGAGAAAGAGAAAGAAAAAGAAAAAGTTATTGTACAACCTAAATATTTTTAAAGTATATATAAATGGAAAAATCGATTGAACGATTGAATCCGTTTCTAAAAAAAGAAAAAATCATCCTAACTTCGGTTACAGACATGAAAAAATTTAAAAAACAGGATTTGCTGAACTACATAACATATCTTCAAAACAAATACAAAACTATATTTGAAGCACATGCGTCGTTTGAAAAGTTTTACAAAAAAACAAGCAGAGAAAAAAAGTTACAAATCGTCGAGATTATAAATTACTATGTAGAGGTTAAGAACATTAAAACCACGATAAAACTACAGGTCAAAGGTACGAATAACCCGGAGCTAGTCAGTGTGTATGTTAAAAAGGTAGTGCAAAAAGTCGTTTAATTGTATACATCGCAGATTGCATGCGTTTGTGTTTATTTTCCATTTATACGGGATGATGAGCACATTGAATGGATACAAAATGACATCGACATTGTTAGTATAGCGGTGCGGGTTGGACACATTAACAATACACTCGTTGTTGTTATCTATGTTGTGGATGATAAGAAATTTGGAGTAATTAATCATAGTGTATGCTTGTGTTACAGTGAATGCTTTTCTGAAGAGGTATTGATATTTGAACAATGTGGACAATAAATCGTTTGCGTCGATGATATTGTCGTTGATAACAACAGGGTATTTTTCGTAAAGAGTGGTATCGGAAATGTTGTTTAAACTAGATTGAATAATCTGAAAATCGGTCTTGGGTTTCAAGAGTATGTAAATATATGAAGAGAAAATAATTAATATTAATAACACGGTCAACATTTTTATTGTTAATAATAAAAATTATTTAAGGTTTTAAACCTTATGAGTAATTATCAAATTAAAAAATGTCAACTGAAATCACCAATCAACAAGAAATTCAATCTCTTCGTGACACGGAACTGGTGGAAGAGATGGTGGAAACCATTGAGCACGGTGATGTAATCGGAAATTGTAAATGGTTTAACAAAAAACTAGGATACGGTTTTATTACAGTGTACAACGGTGAAAAGCGAGGATGTAACATTTTTGTGCATCACAGTGGAATCTGTCCTCTCAATAGTAACTTTAAGACTCTTCGTAAGGGCGAATATGTGCATTTCAACATCGTAGACGGACAAAATGGTCCTCAGGCGACACATGTCACGGGTGTGTGTGGCGGTCCTTTAATGTGCGATAACATTGAAATGCGTCGTCCTCGTAGTGTTCCACCCAAATAAAAAGGATTTAAGTAGATTCGCATATACAATGTGTAAAATCAATGAACGCGGAACAAATATGTAATAGTTTTTTTGTTGATAATAAACAATTGTCGTCTAAAGTTTTATTATCATATCAGCAGCGCCAACAACCTAAGAATAATACCGAGTCTTCTCTAATCAATTACATATTGAATAGCAAGGAGTTCATTCAACATTTCGGTAATATGTTTGATAGTGTTTATCGAACAATGATACCGAACACTATGGAGTATTTGGAAAAGATGAAGAAAGTGTTTTTATCTATGAAATGTAAGGAGAAAAAGGGGTTTTCTAAGAGAGACATAGAATTGTTTATAAAGGAGCAGAATGAATTCGAGATGTATTATGCAGATGTGATTAAGAGATTGTATGACTTTTATTTTACCAATGAAATATCAGATGAGAACCTTTCTCTTTGTTTAACACAAATTAAAAGTTTGAATTTCATACACAATACGAACATAGAGAAGAAAATCGAAAGTATCATTTATAAACTGGTCGACAAAACCAAAGTAATAAACAATAAGGAAACCTTCATACATGACGAACACAAACAATATTTCATAGATTTGTATAAACAAAACTTCAAACAAGAACCGAAACACAAAGATCTTTTGGAAGTGAATAACTTTTTGAAAAACAAACAAAACATCATCGATTTGTATTTTGAAAGCAGATACAATAACAACTCTGTGTTTTATATTCAAATTGTCAATATGTTTTACAAGGTCTTCAATCGTGACATTACTGTGTTTGAGTATGTCAAATACTACGACACATTCTCTCAAAACAGTGATACCCAAATAACACAGTATTACGAGATTTTTATGAGTAAATTCAATATTGTGTTAAATATTTATAGCAATTATATAAATTCTAAAATCGATCACATAAATTTTATAAAAAACTTTTTAGATTTAATTAATTTAGATGACGTTGAATTCGAACTTAAAATAATCGATATTGTTGTTGATTATGACTTATACAAACAAGAAATGTATAAGAAGATAGAAACGATTTATATGAATATGTATGATAAGAATATTATTGAATTGGATAAGAAATATTTCTTCAAAACCATACATTCTAAAAAGGTGAATCTGATAGACGATTCGTTACCAAAGAAGATTACAGAGTTGAAGGACGAGACGGACAACTTTGAGAACACGATCAACGAATCGTTTCAGAAGGTATTGCAACGGTGTGCGGATCGAAGCGAGATGGATATGTATATCGAGTATTTTAGATATCCTACGGACCACATAAATGCGAAGGTAAAACTGGAAGATGCGTTGTACGAAAGTTTAGAGTATCATGATGTATTGAAACATATCATTATGGATATATGTAAAGAATGTAAATTAAATAAAAGTTTATTATTTAGTAAGCTAAATATTATTTTGAATTTGGAAGACAAACTCTTAAAAAGAAATAAAAACGAATTAATTAAATTTATCTAAGGTTATCGAAAATTTTGTTTTTGAATAAAATACTGATTATGTAAGCGACAATCACGGTGTATAACAACACTACGAAGAATCTTTTTATCAAACTTTTGTTACGCGTATTGTTCATGTTTGCGGCGTTGGTGTATTTGTAACAGAAAGGTTCGCGACTACCGTTCACACAATACGCGTTGTAACACAAAGCTTGCATTTGGTGTTCTTTGTTGTCAACTAACAAAGGGTAGAGCCTGCAAACATTTTTGGATAAGTTATCGAATTTGTTCATAGTTATACCGCAGTTGTAATAAAAGTTTGATTTCATGTTTTTAAATTTGTTGTTTAATACCCTTCTGTTTTTCTTGGAAGAGTTTATGTATTCGGGTGAAGGAACGAATCTCCCTGGTACAACAGGAAATTTGACGGGCAAATTTTCCTTGAGTCTGTAGATGTTCGCTTGTAGACAGTATCCCGGTTCGGCCATGTACTTTCGAACACACGCGAAGCCCTTGGTGTCTCTGTCGGGTTTGTATTGCTCTCCACAAGCGTAATACGCCAAAAACATTCGTTTCACCTTGTTTTGATAGTAGTTGTTGCATTGGGTCAAGTTTGACTTTTGTTCTTTGAATTCGTTCTCTTTGCACTTTTGTATTTGTTTTCTCTTTTCTTCTTCATTCAGTTCTTCGTCGTCAAATTTCTCGTCACAATCTGTTTTCGGTTTACACGAGTCAAACCCGTAATGGTATCCGGAACGCTTGTACCAGGAGGAGGGGGCGTTCTCTGCGGCACCAACCAACCAGTAGATGATTCTGTATAGATACCCTCTGGTCAACCATATGTCGAAAAAGAACAAAATGGAGATCCACACACCAAGCATCACGAAGAACGCGGTGTTTATAAAGGCAAACGCAATCAGAAGGAATAAATATAAGATATATTCTCCGATCATGTACATCTCACCTAATTTGATAGTGAATGAAAACAGTTTAAGCATGACCATCGCCATGATAATAAAGAACTTCGCAATTATCTCTATCAATTTGAATGGATTCAAAATATTCTCTAGTATCTTGATGAAAGAGGTTAAGAATTTTGGAAGTTTAGCAAATGCCTTGATCATCTTACCAATACCACCAAATATTTGTTCAACCTCGATTTCTTTATCCGGAGTAAATGTTTCGTATTTGTCGTCGTGTTGAGTGAAGTTCTCCTTACCCATCACCATATCCATGATCTTTCCCGGTGTCAAACCTCCAATATAGTCTACAACACTGCTCAATATCCAACTGTATCTAGGTGGCCGTTTGCCACTAAAATACTTCTTGAACTGATTGACAATTCCGTCAATTATAAAATAGTTCAATATATTTTCATACGATTTTATATACAACTCTTTCAGCTTTTTCAAACTAGGGTTTCGTTTGTTGTTATAATCTAGCAGAGTTGATTTATAGTTCTCATTGATCATATATATTTCGTTGAAGGACACATAAAGATCCATCAACGCTTCTAGTTTCAAATCTTTGTTCGGATCAGGAGATAATATGTGATATATGGTAAATTGTAGTGCCATCATAATGGTGTCTTTGTCGGTTTCTAAATACGACAGATCGATAATATTTTGGTATATTGTGAGTATATTGTGAATTGTGTTTGCACCGAACACATTTGAGTGATCCTTCAAATCGAAGGTTGTATACACAACTTGTTCTATAAAGAAATAATACTCGGTTCTGAACTTAGTTTTGTCGGTTGAGGAGCGATATTCTTGCTTGTAGTTGTATATGATGACCAGAACTCGCATCGCGTTTTGAAACCTTTCTTTTTCCGTTTCACTTATTAATACGGGATTCTTAAGTTTTTTCTTTTTGCATTTTTGCTTCGGTTGCAAGTTATCGATGTTGTCGAATCCTTGTTTCAGTATTTCTTGAAAGTATTCTTCATCGATGTTGTAAAGATCGAAATAAACAGATTTGAATTGCTCTAGCAAATTGTCAAACAACTCGTTTACTGGGGGGGATTCAACGATAGAGAGTGCTGCTGCATTATCGTCAAGATATTCGGAAAGCATAGTTTCGGTATCGATGTAAATATCACCGTATTTGTTTTTCAAGTCCTTGCTAATATCCGAGACAATAACATACAAACTTCTTCCCAAATACTTTCCGTATTTTTGTGATAAGTCGTTGTTCAATATGGAATAAATTTCAGATACATTGTTAAGATCCACAAAATTAAATATGGAGTTCGATTTCATGTATTCATTGAAAGTGTCGTGTTTATTTTTATTTGTTAGATGTGTGTCGGATATTTGTTCGAAGAAGTCGTCGATGGTATTTTTGTATTTTTTGTTTTTTTTGAACTTGTCTGCGGAAGACCATCTGAAATTGGAGTTAACAAGTTTCTCAATGCTTTCAATATAGTTTTCTTTGTATTCAAGTATTTTTTGTTCGTCGTTGTTCATTGCGTTTATTTTTTCAAGTAAGGATATGTTGAATATTTCCTTTGAGAAAATGTCCTTTTTGAGAATAGTTTGATCTATATTATTCATGTCGGTGTCATAAATAGTCGAATAAAAATAGAGGTTGTTTTTAATATCTGGTATGTAATTGTCTAGTTGGAAATGTTGACAATAGTAATAGTTGTAAAAGAATGTGGCCATTTTTGTACAGTAGTCTCTGTTTTCGGGTTCAATTTTTATCATTATAGCAGAGTTAAACCAGCGAAGTTGTTTTGTATGAAAATAATAAATATATATAAATAAGAACAATATTATGATTGATATTATGAAAAGTTTGATATATAAATAATGCATCTTTTGAATTTGAAGCAATCCCTGAAAATACTTATTTGCATCACTATTATAGTTTTCCATTATATATTATTATTACATATGATATTTTATTGGATTGAAAAGTTGTATAAATATTTATGTTGTATACAAATTAGACATACATAACAGATTTTGAAATTGTTAAAAAACAGTAAAATTGTTTTAATCTATTTAAAATAAAAAAATGTCCCTATTGGGTGGTATGACAACTGATTACGGAGGAGACGAAGGTCCATTTATAGTCTCCTCAATTATAACAAAGGGTATTTACGCAATCAATGATGTTGACGACTTTTACAATCCAATAGATTTACAACTAGGAACTAACGGTAGTATAAATTTGATCGTAGGGTCAGATAATAACATATTGAACAAACCTGAAAAATGTCTGAGTATAATCGACAACTTTAAAGAACAAACAGGTATCTATAACTTCCAGGTTTACGGTTCCAACGCTATTGCTCTGTCTCCGGCGGATACGAACACAACCGTATATATCGGTGATGCTGTTTTTTATTCCGATGCCGATTATGTATATCTTACCTCTTATGCTAAAAAGTTGGCCATTGTGACTCAAGAAATAGAATTAGGAGGATCTCTGCACAGTTTAAAAGATTTGAAAATCGATGGTGAAATGTATACTGGAGAAGTAAATATTACTTACCCTTTGAATAGCAACGATCTTTTAGGTTACGCGTTTCGTATAAATTCCAATAACCATACCCTTGAACTTATCAAATATTTGAATGCGTCCAATGTAGACGACAGAAAAGCTCAATTGATCGCCAATTTTGGCCAAGGTGAATTAGTTGACGATCCCGCGTATACCTTGAATAGGTACAACTCCACCGGAACAACACCTGTTACTGAATTTGAAACGACAGACTCTAATGTAGGTGGAAACGGTACTAGTGGTGGAGGTGGGTATTGGTATGCTAATGGAAACGACATACATTTTGGAACTTACGGTGGAACGGCTCAACGCGTGGGTATTATGACAGATAATCCTAGCGAGACTTTGGATGTTATAGGAACAATCAAAGGTATACAAATAACAGATGGATTTATGAGCATGTATAATGGATATATCTCAGGCATTAAATCCATTTCGGTTGATGTGGGTCAACCAAATACAGGAATTAAATTCACCAATATTGATGGTCAAGGCACCACATACATGTGGGACGGTTATGCGAGTAACTTATATGGTGTTGATTTATTACCGTTATCATTTTTTAATAATGATATGAACTTGGGTGATTTTTACACAGGAACAGGTACTGTATGGTTTGATGATATATCGTCAAATATCCGGTTGTCTACATTCTGTAACGACATGCTAAATTTCTCTGATCTGACATTGTCAAATTGCACCGTCACAGAAACTTTGATAGCTAACAACACCTTCTTAGAAACATTAACTGCATCTAATTCAACTTTGTCTAATGTTGCAATGATTAACGCAACTGCATCAACTATTACTATTGCGAATGAATTGACCGTTCCAACTATAAACGCTACAAGTTTAAGTGTTGCCACTAATCTTGATGTTGTTGGAAAAGTCACAGCATCAACAATGGAAGCAAACGATATCACAATCACTAACAAAGCAACAATCGACCAATTAAGCATATTAAGTTCTTTGAATGCGAATACATTAACAGCGTATATCAATAAACTGGTTACGGATGAAGTAACCACGCGTTTGGCAACTATATCAGGAGTTTTGAGCGTTGCAAATTTTACTGTGTCGAATGTAACGTCCGATATCATTCCGAATTCTAATCAAGTATACGATTTAGGTACTCCTGAGAACAAATGGAGAGATTTGTATCTCAGTGGAAATTCCATCTATCTCGACGAAGTCATTTTGGGTACCGAAGAAACTGTGTCGGGTGGTAAGAAGTTAAATCTTAAAAACGCTTCATTTGGAATGGATTTCATCGAATTCAGAGACGGAACAACTATTGCATCAACAAATGAACTTGTGAGCTCTGTTAACGAAGGAGAGGTATTCGGAGATTTCACATCGTTCAGTGTCAGTATTAATGTAGCACGCTCCCAAATGGAATTTTTTTCTGGGTCATTTACTTACAGTTACGATCACAACATCGCGACAACCGGAAATGATTGGAGGATTGTTGAATTCAGAAAACTTGAAACATTACCAATATTATCGAACGGTCATGGTATTGATATGTCGTCCAGTACTCTCATTAAACGAGGTGGTATACCTAAAAATATAGAAGCATCATTGATCCGTGGAAATCGAGTGGTTGGGGAACATTTGTATTACTTACAAGCATTACAAACAAATGTAAACGAAATTGTTTCCTTACGAATTTACGATCCTTTCTCCAAAAACTTTAGAAACAAATGTAAAACAGATTTCAATTTGTTCTACAACAATTTGGAATTGCAATTAGGTTATAAGTCGTCAAGTAAAACAATATATTTTAGAAAAGATTATGATTATTTGCAATTGAATAGTATTGATAATCTAAACACGAAAATGGCGAACAGCAAATACTGCGATGTGGAATTTATCTATTATTTTAAATCTCCCTTGTACGACATTAAATTTTTACTCGATACAATGAATCATCAGTATTTGATCTCTAATGATATTGTTACTCGATTGGACAAAGCCTATGTTTACAACGAAGAACAACAAAGTTACACACTTGAAGTAATTAACCAGAACTACGGACTTTACCCCAGAATTACTCTTCAGAAGTGGGATAACTCGATCAACGATACCGAATTTAGCGATGTTGTATATACCGAATCTATGGGTTGGGGATCTCCATCTCCTGACACAAGCACCGTATTTACCCGATTTAGAGACAATGGATGGTTGTTGGAGTTGTTTAAAATAACGTACATATATATTAAGTATGGTTATGTCATCGGTGAGGAAGCACTTTTCGATATTGACGTTAATGCAGAATACGAGAAGTTAACCTCCAATGATTTGGTGTTTGTAACCGATAACAATGTACTGACAGATGATGGCATTCTTATCGAAAACAAAACAATTGTGTGCCTGAAGAAATCCGTGTTTGAACCTTTCTTTACAAGTTAGAAAGTGTTCAAATAAGTTTTGTAGGCAAGGTGCTGATCTAGTAAATACAAAATATGCAATTGCGCCATCGTGTGGAATTTTTACACGCTTTTTTTATTTAAAAACTGTTTTTTAACGGTTATATTTAAATTTTGTATTTGAATATAAATAAATAATGTCTTCTTCATATAAATGGGATTTTTCTGAAGCGTATTTGGGTAAAAACTCAGATACGAATTCGTATGAATCAATGTGTAATTTGTATTTCAACCAGTTAAACACGAATACAGCATTGAATGTTGACAACTATTTTGAAACTAACAATGGAAAAATCTCTGGATATAAAATCGACGCATATGAAGATATTGCATATATAGATTTAAATTCAATACATGGTCCGGATTCTTCGTTCACATTACAATTCAGCGTGGCCGAATTGGATCAAATCGATACTACAAAAGCGATAAACTATTTGACTTTTGGTTATCATGTTCGTGGAAAATCCGGGGTCACTTTAACTGTCGGAAGACCACAAAACAGCAGCAATGTTGTTATAGGTACAATCACTGAAACAAGCACGGTAAAAGCAATCGTTTACGATTCTAATTTTCCAGTTGAACCCAATACTACATACGATTATACATTAACATATAATAACTTCGCAACAGACGAAGAGAAACTTAAATTATTCAGAGGACCCTACTTGATTTCCACATCAAGTAATTTAGAGATTCAAAACTATTCAATTGTAGACAGAAAATTGTTCTTAGGGTCTTCCGCATGGACTAACGAACCCTCGTGGAGCAATGTTTTCGATTTGTCCGCAAATGTAGTATTCAACAACATTGAATTTCACACAAATAGTGTTGTTGACAAATCTTTCCTACCCGACTCACCGTTCTATCCCGTTCATTATTCTTTTGAAAATGTTACTAATGCTACACGCAACACACATCAAATCGCTGTGAAAGATGATATTGTCGAAGTTAAATTCCATTCATCAAAAGATGTACCTACTAACAATGTTTACATGAATATTGATGGACTGTCTAACAACACAATATCGCAAACGAATGTTGAACAAATAATTATCAATGGTAATTCAAACACCACATTGTACACCTATCAATTCCAAGTCACCGACAGTTGGCCAACAGACGGATTACTTTCCTACGGTCTTGATATGTATGGGAATACAACTTTAAGTAATATATTTCCAGATTACACGCAGAATATATATATAGACAACACACCCCCAACTTTGGAATACACTTTTAATCCGCCTTCACACAGTAATATAAGTTTCACTGTCACGGCAATTACAGATGCTTATTTGGATACAATGATCAATCAAACATCTTTTGAATACTATACTGTAGCCTTTTACGCTAGCAACAATGATCATGTTCGATCAAACGTGGTGAATAACCCGAATATTAACCAATCCTATTTCGTTGAAAACTTAGACGACGAAACAATCTACAGTTTATACGCGACAATTACCGACAGGGCGAACAACACCACAAACAGAATATTTCCGTCAAACGGCTCTAAAATTGTGGAGACTGGCGATATTACCGCCCCAGTCATACAATATTTGAACGCGGAAACAATTACCGACAATGTCGAAAAAAGACCGGGGATTAAGGTGACCACATCCACCTACGATACTGCTGCCGAACTCACCGAGAACACACACAACTATACCGTATATATAAGTATTTTGGAGGAGAACATCTCAGATATTAATGTGGTGGAATCTAGATTAATTGCAAATAATCTGTTCCAAAAACAGAAAACTAACTTCACCGCCGAAAAAATCGAAGAAGAAATGCTGAAATACTACAACACAAACAATGTTCAAAAGGATATTGTGACCGAAAAAGTATTCTACATATATTGTTTGGTGGTTGACAATGCTGCCAGTCCA
>Ga0194024_1000048_pt1 | contig 23669 bp, 39 predicted proteins | sample IW13Sep16_MG_FD_140337 | JGI IMG/M metagenome (GOLD analysis project Ga0194024, IMG submission 140337) | Freshwater microbial communities from the Broadkill River, Lewes, Delaware, United States - IW13Sep16_MG | ecosystem: Environmental > Aquatic > Freshwater > River | place: USA: Delaware...
CTGAATCTACTATAGTTTCATCACTACCATCAAAGGTAATAGTTATATTATTTTGAAGTGTAAGGATAGCTTTCTTAATACCTCCGGCAGTAATCTTACTACAGTTGATATCAATGTCGCTAAGTAATGTTGTGCAATTGAAAGCCATATTTTTTGTATTAAAAAAGGAGGGAAGAAATTAATCAACCCTCCCTTGTTATAATTTACAAGATAAAAGTATTAAGCTACTTTAGCCCACTCAGCATCTGTAATATGATAAGCTAAGTTTACTTGCTCACCAGTCAATGTAATTTGGTATCTGTTTTTATCAGAACGAGCAGTACCTGCAGCACCATCGATTGTAGATACAAACAAACCATAATCAAATCCAACCAAGTGACGAGTACCAGCAGCAGTCTCAACGAAAGCAACTATCTCAGCGTTAGGGCTAGATAGGTCTTCGAGAGCATCTCTGTTAGCTAAACTCATCTTAGGTAGTTCGATAGTGATTGTAGGAACAGCAGATACTGATCCGTCAGAAATAGTTTTTACATCAGTAAATGTAGAGAAACCATCTTTTAGGTTAAACTCAATAGAAGCGATTAATGTATCAGCATCAAGAGTAGCACCTGTAGGAGATATTGTTACCACATCACTAGAAACAGAAACTTCAGGAGAAGCAGCATCTAAAGTATTCTTGTCTAACAAGTATACTTTAGTAAGACCTCCCAATGCAATGTCATCACAAGAGTAAGTGATGTCAGTAAGAGTTACGTTACAAGCCATTTATTATTAGGTATTAAAAAGGGAAGGCGAACCTTCCCCTTTGTTATTATTCAGTTATTAAGAAGGGTCAATGTTCGTTATAAGAACAATCTCATCTCCTTTTAGGTAAGAGAAACCTAGTTTAAAGCGACCCCATAGGTACTCGCTGTTTTCTTTAGCTTCGTATTCGCTGTCGATAGCATTTACATCATTGTAGTCATCAGTCAACATAACCAAGTTACTTGGTGAACAAACAATAATATTGTTGTCAGCTAAACTAGCAAGGTGGATAACTTCCATACCGTAGTATGTTGGGATAGCACCTTTAGCAATACCTTCGCTGCTAGACAATGTCATAGATTGAGCAAAGTCTTCAGCCATAGCAATTTGGAACGCTTGGTAAGCCTTAGTACCTAAGAAGTATGCAGGACGGAACTCACGGTCAGCATCGCCATAAACAGCAGATAGCATAACGTCAGACATATCTTCATACGCATCTTGCATTGCATCTAAGATATTTGATGATGCTATAACAAGTCCTGGCGCACCACTACCTGAAGAATCCCATCTGTCATCCATAATAACATCAGCATCAACTTGCATTTCACCTAACAATTCAGAACCTGCATAAGTCAATGCTTTTTGAGCAGCCAATTTTGCGAAGTAATCGAACACCCAATTACGGAACTCAACGTCCATAGTCTCAGGATTGTGCTGACCTTTTTTCAAAGCTACACCACGGTAAGACTTTTCTAATACAGCTTTACAGTTTTTGAAACCCCAAGAGAAAGTTTGAACACTCATTTCTTTCTCTGTAATAGTAGTTGGAGTAGTGTCTGTAAAAGCACAGTCATCTCCTGCAGTAAATGTTTGTGCGCCAACTTCAAAAATTGGTACGTTTACTTTGGCTTTTACGCCATCGATAAGTGTAAAGCGGTTAAGTACAGCCGCTGATTTTACCATTGCATCGATAAATAAATCTCTGCTACGGTCACCCCATAACGACTCAGTATTCGCTAAATTAGGAGTAGTATTAATAGAATTTGCCATTATATAATGATTTTAAAAAATTTGTTTTACTTAATTTACAAAGTCTTAGTATAAACTTGGAAAATGTTTATTTATAAGACTCACTTTTTCAGGAGTAATAGACTCAAAGTTGATAGTCTTATCTTCTACCTCAACGACAACTCCTTCTGTCTGCTGTGCGGCAAATTGCTCTTCAACTTCTTGTTCGTTTACTTCTTCCTCAGCTTTAAAGTTCTCTTCTACCTCAGTAACTTCTTCAGTAGCTTCCTCAGTAGCAGTAAACTCTTCTTCTACAGTTTCCTTAACTACTTCCTCAGTAGCCTCGTACTTCTCGTCTTCCTTCATCTCTTCTTCTTCTTGAGCCATTTCGCCCATAGATTCGATGTGCTTTTGAATCATTTCGATAGCAGTCTTTAAATCTTCGACTCCCATAAACTTCTCTTCAAAAGATGTCAATGATGATAATAGAATCTCATTCTCAGATTCTAATACTTCGATACGCTCTTGGAACTTATTAGTCATTGCCTCAAATTGAGCCTCCAACTTACCAAGTTCTTTAGCAAATGAAAATTCAGTCATTTCTTCTTTATTTGTTGGTGTTATATTAGCTGCAATCTCGATAGAGAAACCATTTATCTCCCCATCCTTAATTGCATTGAATAATTCGTCAGACTCAATCTTGGCCTTTACGAATACTGTTCCGTTTGGAAGATCAAACCCATAGTCCGTAGACTTATCGTTATCGGATTCCTTCATCCAAATCTCTAGCATTACAACATCGGTAGTATCGTTCTCGTGCTGTATGCCAAATTCGTTAAACAACCCCTTCTTGGAGTAGTTGTACATTATCTCTCTAATTGTATCTTCAGTAAAGCGTACATAGTAGTAACCATTCTCAGCAGACTGGCGCAATATCTCCTTGTTAGGAATCATAATTGGGCCAACCACTTCACGCTTTTCATCGTTAGCAAACATCTCAATGCTTTGCTTAGAGAAATAAATAAAGTTTTCTTCAATAGCAGGTTTGTCTACAAGGGAAATCTTATACATCCCCTGCTCAAAATCCTCTAGTGTTATATCGTATAATGGTAAATCTTTGTCCATTACTTTTTTGCTTTTTTATGCCACTTAGGTAGCAAGTCGTTATCTTGTGTGTACTTAGGGTTAGAGGGCTTACCATTCTTTACTAGGTACATAAATGCGTTTAATCTTGCAAGTCCCCATTGTATTGCTGAAGTAACCTTCGGTGAGTGGGATGTGTTGTATGCACCCATACCACGTAGGACAACACGCTTTGCAGCTCCAACACCAATCTTTTTATCTGGATACTTCTCATTATAAGTTCTTACCTTAGTCTCTATAGACTTAATAATCTTTGGAGATAGCTTTCCACCTTTTCCAACACCTTTAGGATTCTTCTCAGGAGTATCGCTCTTAGGTGCTTTGGGAGATTTCTTAACGCTACCATCTTCTCCTTGAGTAGCATAATCTTCTCTCTTCTTCGGTTTTTTAGCCTTGACTTTTCTATCGCCATACGGGAGGTTATCGATGTCAACACTAGCCTTAACTGTTCCTTCTCGGATTGATTTAGCCTTTCTAATCGCCCAATTAACGCCTGAAGTTCCTCCCCACCCCAACCAAGCGACATAGCCTCGATCTTTCCAAGGCGTGTCCTTATACTTAGGGTCAATCTCAGCATTTTTTCTATGGCGGTTAAACGCAGCCATCCTGGCGATAGTATCATATGATAGTTTTCTCTTTGATGCTAATTGGTTTGCACGAGTCCACCCTATAGAGGTCATTCCTTTAACTTCCTTACCATACTTCTTCTTCCACTCAAGAACCTTCTTGGCGTTGTTAGTAGCGGATTGTGGGTAGTCGTTGTATGTAGCCATCGAATTAATTTACAATTATTTGAGTATGCCTTTTACAGTTAGGTATGCGTTGTCCTCATATACCTCACCATCTACACTTTTAATCACTATAGTATCCGAAGTAATTCTTGATGCAGTAAATTCCTTGAGTAAGAATTCTAAATCAGCTAGTTCACTTGTAGGAATCACCATATCAAATTCTATACTAGGACTATCGCTATGCTTAATCTTTTCATCATCAACATAGAAGTCATAATAATCAGTAGTGTTACCGCTAGTATCTTCTGCTAACAAATCCCAATTTTGAGTATTCTTATTAAACAATTTACCGTTAAATACGTGCTGTACCCCTATTGGATATATCCTTTGAGTTTCTGTTTCTAATTTAGGTCTATTTACCCTTGTTAAAGATTGAGGTGTTTTAATATAAGTTGAAAACAATGGTTTATCTACATAACCAAACTTTAAGCCTATGTCTTGATGTTTTGTAAAGACATTGTTTGTAAATGAAATTTCTCTTGAGCTTACACCTCCGGAGTTTACATTTTGGCTCACTTGATTGCCTAAGTAATCACCTGCTATAGACCTATATAATACACCACTTTTTAGATTTACAATTAAATCAGATATACCTTCGGGATTTATCTCTTGAGTAGTTGAACCTGTTGTTAATCCGTCTTGATTTTCCTTATCATAGAAGTGTCCAAAGTCCTTGTTATTTATAGTGATGTTTTTAAACTTATCACCCCCTATAAGCAACTTAACAGATTTTAAATCATCGATGTATTGATTTATATTTTCTGTTCCCGACCTTGCATATTTTATAGGATCAACCCTTAATATATTTTCACCTGTAACACTATCGAATTCGTAAAATAAACCACAATTAAAACGCTTACATATCGCTAACAATATATCAAAAGGTTTTAATGTAGCGGTGTTTTCTAACGAACTTTTTACATTATAAACATCGTCATCGAAATAAAGATTGTAATCTTGATTAGCTTTAAATGTAAGGTTTAAGTTATCGTAATCGTTAGTTCCTGTAATTGTTTTTCTAAGCTCACCTTCTGTAGCATCAGCAGTAACTATAGTATTTGCGTGAACAACGTGTGCATCGTGAACAGTTACAGCAGTCACTCTTGTAACGCTTAGTGTACCACTTACAGGTTCTAAGAAATAATTAGTACTGTATCTACTCTCACCATTAATTAATAATTCTTCACCGCTAGGTATGTATACAGTAATTTCTTGATTCCATTGTAAGGCATCGGTGTACCCTGTCTGAAGGTCATTTTGACTTGACGGGTCTAGTATAACGTATCTCGTTTTATAAATATCATCCCAAAAGTGATGACCTTGGTTTTGATTTTGATTTGTCTTTTCACTACCACCTTGTACTGCTGTAGCATCCGATGCATCAAGTTCTATAGGGTCACCATTAACATCTTCCAATCGTATTTTCTTTATAGGAAAACCATCTTCATAAACACCTAAAAACATATTAAACTTCATAGTAGATGCAGAAGGGTCTATGCTTTGAACCATCTTATCATCTTGAATCAATGGTATATCCAAAGTTAAATCGTCTATATTTGCATTAAGACTACCACTATCAAATGTGATAGCAGCGTTGAAAGACATATGTGGTGCAAAGTAACCTCTGTCTCCTGCGATAACAGATTCAAAATCTGAATTGTTTGTATCACCAGGTTCAACAGGATAGTAACCTCTTTTTAAATGATTTCCATACGCTGTTTGAGATGAGACAGGTAAACCGACATCGCCTAATGACGTATAGTTTCCAAATGTCTCAGCACCGTAGTAATAATCTGTAACCATTAACTTACCAACGGTAGGATCATCCCTCTTGAATTCTGTAAACATATCCTCATTGACACCAGCACAATAAGGCATTTGGTTTATTTCAAACTCTCTAGTATTAGTAGTTTGTTTAGCTTCCAGTTTTGAAGGTATAAGCATATGTAACTTTTCTGCCTCAAAATCGGGAATAGCCTCTGTAATATTTAATCCAAATAACGCACTATCTACCCTAGTCTCAAAACCCGAATCTGTTAAATACCTTCCTAAGTATTCTAAGAATAGCTTTACACTAAACACAGGAACGAATCCTGTTCTATCCATACCTGCGCCATACTCCGTGAATTGTCTAGCACCATATCCAAACTTATCTAAGTCCCCACAAAAGTCTATGTAAGGAAAGATAATTGGTCTAGTGTATGAAGGGTTGGTATTTAGTGTACCTGCCTCTCCTCCTGTAGCTACAGTATCCTTAAAAGTATCGAATGTGTTATCAGCATTGTAGTATGCTTTGTACGCAGCATTTGTGGAATTGTACAAAGTTGATAGACTTACATCCTTTAAATCGTTAATAAACTTACTTATGAAGTCTACTAGCTTGACATCTATGTAAGGCTCGTTACTATTGTATTCTATAGAAGTCACATTAAGCATACCTCTTATAACTGTATTGGTAGTTCCTAATGCAGTCAGTTTAAAGAAGTAGTCTCCCTTCGGGAAATCATCTTTATCGGAAGTGTAAGGATTATACCCAAACCTATTTGCAGTTTGGTTGAGGGCAGTTAAAGGTATCTTTAATGTAGTAAAGAAAGGTAACTTTACTGAATCTACATTTAGATTGTCGTAGAAGTCAACACTATACTCAAGTTCCGAATCGGGAAATAAATCTACGGAATAAAAAGTAGTATTGTTTGAACTTATCTCTAATTTGAAATTCATACTATCGTGTTGCGATATTAAATTCTAATGAAGACTTAAACTTGTTATTTAAAGTTACAAAAGCATCTTCACCAAAAGAAACTAAGTAGGCTACTTCATCACAAGTATCTTTAAACACCGTCCAAGTAGTAGTGAGTAATGTCTTAATCTCACCATTAAACACCCTTCTCTTGTTATCTGTAATCAACCTAAAGTCTAAAGAAGTCTTGTAAGGTCTATAACTTTCGGAGTAGGTAGATACACTTACTAAATTTTCTATCCGGTAGCTTTTTACATCTTCAGTTAATAGGTCATTAACCACATCGAAATTGTAAGCAATAGTAGGAGTAAATGATGCTGGTATATTTGAATACACATTAGTATCTACATTAAATGTTGTACCTGTATTTGTACATACACCTACCGCACCTTGAGTGTCGGATATCTTAAAGTAAGCAACATCACCCAAATCTGCAATATCGTTACTAGTGGTTATCACACCATTGGAAAATGTACAAGCACCTGTGTTAGCTGCTGATGGACTGTTTAGTCCTAAGAATTTAAAGTCACCCATTATATTCTATCGTTTCTATCTCTTAGTCTACGCTCTGTCTCATTGCTTCTAAGGTCTTTGCTAGACACAAATGCTCTTACAGGCTTACTCGTTTGTATAGCTGTTGATGTTGTAGCCTCAGCAATAGCCTTTAGGTAATCTACACTTTCGTTAGCTTGTGCAGTTACTAAACCACCCTGGGCAAATTTATATGCTCCGGCTAATGGTCTAACCTTGTGAGAGTCGTTTATCCTTTCTAGTAAGTCTCGGTGCATAGCAGTAGCACGTTTGTTTACAATAAACTCGCCACCTTCCATCTCGTATCCTGCTGTTCCTTGTACGCTAAATGGTACGCCACCTTGATCGTGACTAGGCCCGTTTACCATACCCCCTTCAGCAAACTGTTTAGGGAAGAACTTTCTTTGATTGATTGCTGCTATTTCAGCACCAAAAGCAACTGTTGCTAATCCTGCTGTTACAGCAGATTTAATAGAAAGTGTTAAAGGGTCTGCGGTATCACCCTTAGCAATAAGGGTAGGTACAATAGATGCTAAAGCCACCAGGTAATCTATTCCTGCATCTTGCTTATCCTTCTTCTTTTCTGAATCAAATATCTTTTTATCTATAGAATTTTCTTTAGCTATTTGCGCCCTTCTAAGTTCTAACTGTTTCGTTCTAAACTGAGATTCAGTTATTAATTGATTGTCTAGTTGTGATCTTAATATATCTTCTTCTACAGAGTATCTATTAGATATAGCATCTTTCTCGGCTTCAAGCCTATTGGTAGTATTCTCTAAAGCTACATCATTGAAATCAGATAAAGCATCTGCTGCTGTATCTAAACCTTCTTTAATAATCTCACCGATGTCTAGTCCTTTAAAAGCCTCTCCGAATTTTTCTTTGAGTGATTTAGCAACTTTAGTAACACCATCAACATCAATATTGTCTTCATTAAACGCTTCTAGTTCAGAAGTGTCTAATACAGTATCTGCAAAAGGGTCTTTAGCTTCTTTAGGTAATTCAACACTAACTTTTTCACTAGCATCTTTTAATGCTTTTATCAACGCCTTTACAAAATCAGAATCAGCACCAAACCTATCTGTAGCTTGAGCGATAATATCTTCAGAACTACCAAAGAATCCTGTAAGCAAATCAACTTGTTGCATAAACACCTTATCGGATACACCTTCAGGTAAGTCAGCAATGGCCTTTTCAGTTTCTTTAATTCTTTCTATGTAATTAGATAGTTCTGTTTTAAACCTATCTTGAGCTTCTTTGTCTGCTTTCTTTCTTTGCTTAGAAAGCAGCTCTTCTGAAACACCTAACTTCTCTATATTATCTTTTTGTTCTTTTAGCAAAGCTATTCTCTTGATTATGATTTTCTGCTGCTCAAAGTCTCTTTCCGAAGCAGCTTTAAAACTTGCTTTACCTAAAGTTTCTATTTCCGCATCTATGTTTTTTGTGAGTATTGCTTTTTCCTTATCTACATTAATACCCTCACGAGTAAGAGATAATAGACCGTTGTATTCAGCTTTGTACCTTTTTACAGATTCGTTGTTTGCTTCTTGTGCGATATAAGCATCGTCTAAAGACTTACTTTGATTATAAAGTATACCTATGATTTCCTTTAGGTTGATAGCTGTTTGTAAAGAAACATTATTCCAAGTTCTACCTATATTTATCAAAGACTCTTGTATGTCTCCTGTGTTTTCAAGCTGTTTATTGAAATCCTCCAAGAATTCATCCTTGTCTATGCCTTTAAGACTTAATTCAAGCAAATCAAAGGCTTCTGAAACTGCTTGTATTTCTCTGTCAGAACCTTTAGTTTCATTGTTAAATTCTCTTAAAGAAGAAACAATATTATCTATAGATTCTTTCTGTTCGTCTGTAGCATTAGCCAAAGTTCCGTATGCCTTTGCAGTTGCAGATGCTTCTCTATCCAATAAAGCGATAAGGGTTAAAAAGATATCTGTTTTAGTGATTGACTCTCCTAATTGAGTAGAGAATTTATCATATGCCGATGCAAGTAGGTCTAACTGACCTTGCGTAGTAGCCATTTGCTTTGCATTAGCTATAAATAATCTATCGGATTGAGTTAGTTCTTGAGATAGCTGTTTAAACCTTTCTATATTCTCACCTAATATCAATGCTTGAGATGCTCCAGTCTTATTGAACAATTGCACCGCCTCGGTAACATCTAAGTTTCTATTTGCTATATCCTCTAAGAATTCGTTAAATGGTCTACCGTCTTTTGCAGCAGTAATAAAGAACTGCCTTAAACCTGTACCTGCTTTATTTGCCTTAAAACCATTATCTGCTAAGATACCTAACAACGCTGCCGTTTCCTCAAAGCTAACACCTAACTGCCTACCTAGTGGCCCTACATAACCAAGTGCTGTACCTAAATCCTGTAAAGTAAGTGCAGATTCGTTTACCGCACCTACAAGGACGTTTGCAAATCTATCAGCCTCTTCAGTTGTAGCTTGAAACATATTCAATGTTTTCTTTAAGGTTGCTGCAACCCCACCTGCATCTTCACCTAACGCCTGAGATAACAAGGCTATAGGCTTAGTAAGATTCTCTATATCTTCAACAGACGTACCTAACTTCGCAAGTTCTTTTTGTAACGCTACAACTTCCGTTGCTGTTAAAGAAGTCGCTCCTGCTACATCAAACACCACATCTTTAAGTCTACCTACTTCTTCTGTAGTTAGTCCTGCTACCGCTGCTAAGTCTGCTAAAGATTTCTCTAATGCTATAGCCCTCTTAGCTGAACCTATAGTAAGCTCCCTAAACGCACTAAGTGCTAAGTTTAATACTTGATAAGCACCATAAAAAGAAACAATAGTCTTTAGGTTCTTTCCTATGTTGCTAAAAAGACCTTTACTTGCCTTGTCTGCTTTTCGGGTGCGTTGCTCATTTTCTTGCAACTGCTTGTTCATCTGATTAACACCCTTCGATGCGGTGTTCATCTCTTTACCAAGATCACGAGTTTTACCCGTAATTTTAGACACTATCTTGTCCAAGTCAATAAGACCTTTACTAACCTCACGAACTGCTGTGGCTAGTTTCTTTAATGCATCTTTTAGAAACTGTATTCTATTACTTTGTTCTGCCATTTTATAATTTACTTAACATTTTTTGTAGCTTGAGATTAACAACAGCGTAAGCGAAATCATCATATTTTTCATTAATGTATCTTGAAAAGGCACGTTGTAAAGCACCATTCAGTCCTTGTTTACCTTTTAACACATCTAACCATCCGGATTGTCTAACACCTTCAGCGTTAATCTTTTTTGTAATAGGTGTAGCAAGAGCGTTAGCAATTTTATCAGTTATTTGACTTCCTGAGAAATATCTTGGGCCTTGTCTTGGATTCCATAAGTACCACCTAGTACTAGGGTATCTTCTAGACTTATCTATTATCCATTGCTTTATATCATCCTTATTCACCGTAGCAGGTTTTCCTCCTTGGTCTAACACATCTCCGTACTTCTCCATATCTATTCTTACAGATACTTGTTCGATGCCGATACCCAATCCTAAATACGGGTCTACTTTTATCTTAGATACGTAATTTTTCCCCCATACGGTTTGACCATCTTTAGAAGGTTTTATACTATTCTTTAAGTTTCCTGTAACATCGTGGATATACGGGTCGCCATCTACTGCTGTTCCTTTAAGGTTGTTTTTTAACCTGTTTATAATTTGCAGTCTAGCTAATTCCTGTTGTAAGAAAAATTGTATAGCCCCCTGTTGCTGATTTTTCGCAGCCTTGGGGTTCTTCATTCTATTTACATTAACAGCCATTAAATATCAATATCTCTTATGTAAGGATTTCTACCTACGATAAATGTAGCACCGCTAATTGCTGATGTGATATTGTAATCGTCTGCGGAGAACCCTCGCATATTAACCTCCTGGAAACTTTGCTCACCATCTAGATTCTTTTGGAAGTAATCTTGTAACTGCCCCATAACAAATAAATTCTCTTGATTAGAATTCATAAGTGCTATAGAATCGTCTAAAGGTACTTTATCTACAATGATAACATTAAACATCACATCGTACACAGGACTGCCCTCATCCCTAGAGATGTTTGCATCCTCAAGGGCTATATATAAACCACGATGGTTGATCTCTATATCTTGAAGGTCATCTAAAGAGTTTAGTAGTTTAAACTCATTAACCATAGAATGACCGTCTCCGAATGTTTTAAATAAATCGTAGATGGTAACTAAATCGTTCACAATAATCTTTTTTTAATTTACAATTTACGCATCGCTTGTTCTTGGCGTTTCCTAGCGTTTTCTATCTTACTCCTTTGTGCTAAGAAGCTCATCTCCGGTAAAACAATACCCATAGGTAGCATATAAATGTCTGAATATTTAGTGATATCCTCGTTTGCTAACATCCTAACCATAGAATACCAATACCATTGTTGGTTAAAAAGCATCTCAGCCGTCTTGTCCTCAACTATCTCTTCTTCTTCGTCCTCATCCTCCGCAGCATCATAGAAAACTCCTGAGAAGTCTTTAAAAAGCGTTTTGTTTCTATCATTCATAAAGTTTTCTAGAATCCAATACACTTCCCTAACATCCATATTCAAGATATCCTCTTGATTATTTCTCTCATCTTCGATGTTGTCGTTATCAAAATCCTCGTGATGTTCGGGTCTTATAACTAATTTAGCAATCTCAAGGTCTACTAAGTGGTCGGGTAGTTTAGTCTTGCCTGTTATTATCTGCTCCAACATAATAAATTGACCCAATACTAAGCTATTGACATTCGTATACACCTTCTTTTTAGTGTTAGGCTTCCTAATCTTGTCTTTTATAGGGTAACACTCACTAAGACCTCTACTAAAATCTAAGTAGTCTATAGGCTTCATACTCTCAAGGTAATGCTTTGCCGAGCCGTGAGTACTTATGGATTGCATCATATCAATGTGCTTCCGTAATGTAATCATAAAAACATTGTTACACCACCATCTTGCTCTTCTTTAGCGCAATAGGCAGTAATTGCTAAAGACATCACACAGTCATCGTGCTTACCTTCCGTATTCGAGAACTGTAAGTTTCCAGTAATAGGATTACGCTTACTCTTAAAATCATACAACTCCTTAACCAACACATCGTAGTTAGGAATCTTTATCTTGTGATCTTCAAACAATTTAATCAAATTCTTAATAATCTCAGGCTTACTCTTACTCGTAGTATGGAAAGGTATCATTTTATACATCCTATCGTCATCCGTAATGTCATCAAACAATAAATCGTTGTTATTTACCTCAAAGTATGCAGCACTTAACTTCTCATCGTGTTTTAAGTAAAACGCCTTAATACGATCCTTAAATTCATCGGAATCTAAGTTTTCTTCCTTGTAGTTGAACCTATCTATATCTATCACCTCATACTTCTCCGTCATTGCTATCAATACCGTGTAATCTTGTGCTACACCTATATCCATACCAATGTATATCCTCTCGTATTCTTCGGGAAGGTGTTTAGTGATGGAATCTTCAATGTCGGAAAATAACGCATCGGCACTAACGGGTCTACACAAATACTCTTGGTCGAACTGCGCCTTAGTCATACTCTTCCTAATACCCAACACCGTATTCTCCACATCCCCATCATTAAGGTCTAAGTATGTCCTTTTGATGCTTTTTATCTGTTTAAAATTCTTCTCCTTTAATCCCCTTTGATACCAATCCCAATACCAGTTCTTTCCATTAAACGTGGAAGACATCACTACTCTTCCGTTCGTCCTCGTAACCATCGGGAGAAGGACTTCGTTAATAAACGCTTCCTTAATAAAAGCTGCCTCATCAATGTAGATAAAATCCAACGTGGAACCCCTAAGATTATCCCCTGCTTCAGCAGAACGAAATTTAATAAAACTACCGTTATAAAAATAAATCTCATTATGCTTCCTATCAAACCTAGTTATTATCTTCTCAAACACCTCCTGGTGGTCGCTAAACATACTCTCTATGTCTTTCATCACCTTATTAGCCTGTTCTTGAATAGGGCTTACCCAAAACATCCTATGCTTCTTGTTATTCAAGCCTCGCATTATAGCATCGTTCAGCATAAAGTGAGTCTTACCCGTCTGCCTACCCATAGCAGCTAAAGTGATAAAAGGCTTATCCTCGTGTACGAGACGATAAAAGTCCTCTTGTGGCTCTGTAGGATTGTATAGCTTAATCTGCATCCTCGTATCCTATGTCTAACATATTATCCTCATCAGGCTTCTTAGTTAAATCAATAGTTGCTGTAATGTCTAACTTCGTTTGCTCCACCTTCACCGGAGCTTTATACCCCTGCATATCGTTCAATATCTTGATAGCATCCATAGCCATCTTCATATCACCATTAACCATAGCAGTATCCCTAATGGCTATCAACTTCGATATGTTTGTACCCTTAGCAGCCTCAATACTCTTAGCTTCTAAATCCACAAACTTCATTATCTCCCTATAAAATGCTGTACCTTGAGTTCTCCTATCACGGTAGTAATTCGTATACCCAATATCAGTAGCTATCTTACCAGCATTCTCAATACCCTCTTCGTGTATCCTGTCCATAAAGGACTGTTGCTTCTCCGTTAGTTCACTACCTGATCCTCTAACGATATTTCCTTTCTTATCTCTTACCGATGCCATATCACTTAACAAATTTATAGATTGGTTTGTTATTCAACCCTAGCCTACCTGTAAATTCTATCTCCGAATAACTAGGTGCATTCTCATCATAATGATACCAATCAAATACTGCTTTAACTACACGCTGAATACAACTACCACATCTCGTATCAGGATTCTCTATCCTCTTAAAATACTTACTCTTTCCTACCATTGAATTATGGAACTCAAACATCTTCTTCCTCATCGCACCTTTGGGTGCTTGATTCCTACCTGTAAGTCCTAATACCAATTCCTTTGTTGTCATAAATATCAAATACTTTCAATAATATACAATGATGAATGTTTACCTCATTCAACAATACTTTGTAAATTGATTTAAATCAACTTAATTTACCTTTCCTTATATATTACTAATATATATTACTAATATATTAGTATACCTCTCATAAAGAGGTATACTATATTAGAATACTACTACGTATACCCTACGTATATAATGCCAAACATCTTTACCCTATGTATTGGCTAATACTGTTTCCCTTTCATCAACGGCTAATGCATACAGCTCGTATAAGGGTGTTTAAAGGACATCTAAGAGCGTTTCTGTATTCTTTGGTATCAATACATCACTTGTGGTGAAAAAGTGTGTTAGCGGGGTTAATATCCTCCCGTCATTTCCCCGCGCTCAGAGGGGTCTAAGTTATCTCGCTCCTTCCCTTTGTCGGTCACTCGGTGGTTTATGGGTATTTATGCGGGTTTCATCCGGTCTAATGTTCATTCCTGGCGTATTGGTTCGGGGTGGTTGTTTCGCTTTTTTTCGTCATATTTTCCCAATGTTAGCGAATAGGCGTGAATAATTGGCGACGTTTTGCCGTATGCGGTATGGAGGCGTGGCGTATCTCCTCGCCTTTATTCCCTCCTTTCCTTCCTTCTTTACTTCTTCATCTGATCAGATTAGGCACAAAAAAAGAGGCTAAAAATAGCCTCCTTTTATTATCGTTTTACGTTTCGTTTTATACTTCTTTCTGATTTTTAAAGACAGTTATCTCATTTTGAATAATGTCTTTTATTATGCTTTCGCATTCAACTTCATCATCCACAGAATCTTCTATAAGTCCTGCGGTAATCAGATCCTCTGTTATTTTAGTGGCTATATCATTAACCGTGTATTCATTATCAATAATGATTGCAAATTTGCAGCTTTTGTTTTTTGTTGTTTTCATTAGATATAATTTTCTATTTGTTTAACTTTCTTTTTATCCTCACTAAAATAATACGTGCGACCGGTGTCGGTGTTGCTGTGGTCGTTGGTGCTGGTTAGGTTGACTCTTTGGCCGTTGGTCTTTATCCAATGGTTACGTTTACCTTTTCGCACTTTTATAGGGCGTTTGTTGATGTATTTAAAAGGGTTATACATTAGCTTCATTATTTAGGTGTTCTGTAATTACAAAGCCGGTTGCATCTTTCTTTGCATCGCCTTTGGCTTTGAGTCCTAAAATAATACCTTGACCTTTGCGTGTACGTTTTAGGACGTTTATAGCCTTGTGTATTTTAATCATTAGATCGTCGGATGAGTCGCCGTCTATTACTTCAAAACCTTTGTAGAATTGCGGTAATTTCTCCGCAAATACTGCGCTAACTATTCCGCTATTCTTTAACACTTCGAGTGCTTGGGGTTCGTTGTCCTCTGCTCTGCTATAGGTCAAAACATAGTCAGTGCCTTTGTACCTTTTCACTCTGTGGTGGTCTTTGGTGTAATCATAAAACTTAAGTGCTTCAAGTTGTAGCGTATCAAGTCCGCATTTCTTTTTGAGCAAATATATAAAGTCCCTGTCACTCGTTCCGTTTAGCCTTATTGCGGCGGTTTCTCCTTTCTTTAAGTACCTTTTATTAATGGCTTTAAGTTCTAGTGCTAACTGTGCTAAAAATGCTTGTGAGTTGGCTAACAGATATTCCGTTCGGTTAATTCGTGCATCTTTAACACTTCCAAATTTACCACGTCCGGCGGTGAATAAACAGGCGGCGGTGCATCCTTTCGAGCGGTACGGGCAAAGATCAGCACCTTTACTATTCTGTGTTGCAGGTGCTAAGTACAAAATAAAAGTATCTAAACTATTCTTTGACGTTTTAGCGTTTGTACTTCCTTTACTTAGTAGGTTTTTAGGTATCCTATATTTTGGCGTTACTGCTTCGAGTTCTCTCCCGGTGTTTGGGTTTAAGGCTTCGCCCAATGTTTTAAAATCTATCATTGTTCTAAGGTTTTAAAAATTCAACTTGAATACTGCGATTAATTGCGGTTCATACTCTTGCTCTTGCTCTTGCAAATAGGTTGCAATGTCTTGAAGAGCTTCGTCTTCGCTCCAGGAAGTAAGCAGATGCAAACGTGGGAAATTTGTACATTCCTCCGCTACTAAGTAAGGCTTTGCGCTGTCTTGCTTTATCTCATATAGAGATTCACTGCAATGTATTATGTGCGGTTTTTCGTGTCCTAATTTGGTTTCTATATATAGAGATCCGTCAAAATTTGCTTTTAGTTTCATCTTATTAAGGTTTTAAAAGTTTAAAAATAGTCTAGAGGCCATAACTACAAAATAAGCAAGGCCAATGATCAAAATAAAGAGGGTTAATTTATCCTCTATTCGTTCTGCTTTTGTTCTGGTGTTTTTCATTGTTTAAATTCTTTTAGATAGTTCTTTAAGATTACAAATAAACAAATCTATATTATTAGCATTAACAGCCAATAACAAGTATTCTATTTGGTTGTTGTTTTCGTCTAATGCTTTGATCGCTTCACGTTCACTTTTTGCTCTCACTATACCGTGCAATACACCTAGAGAATCAATGACTAAAAATCTTCTTTTCATTTTTTTGAGTTTTAAAAATTACGGGGTCAATATACGCATATTTTCGTATTTCGTCACTTTCTTAGGGTTTATTTTCGATCTTTTTAAAATTAGTATTTTTCACTTATTCCGGTGAGCTTTGGCCTTGGGTCGATGTCCCCAAATCAGGGAAAAAAAGCGGTTTTTAGGGTTATTCCGTTACACGTGCTGAAGGCAGGTGATGCTAGGCGAATAAATCGCGATTGCTCAAAAAAATTGGGGACTTTTTGTAAGGTGATGTGTAGGAAAATTGGGAAGATTTAAAAATATTTTTTGGATTATTAACAGAAATGTTTGCAAGTTAGAAGTTTTCTATTACCTTTGGCTCAAATCAAAACATTTACAGTTATGAAAAACAAAGTAACAATAAGTAGAGGCTATGCATCTGATCTCAAGTCAGAACTCGCACAAAGCAACCGCATCTTTGGTGGTACATATACCAAGAAGAATGGTGAGGTGACTAAGTTTAACGGACGTATGGGAGTGTCTAAATTCACTAAGGGTGGTAAGTCTACCTTGAAGGAGAGTAACTGGTTGATATGGGACACTAACCGTAAGCGTTATATGGCAATAATCCCGGAGCAATTGGTTTCGGTAACTGCCTTTGGTAAGGAGTATGAATTTATAAATGAGTAAAGGACTTATGGATAGGTTTATAGTGTGGGTTGACAACATCATAGTTGAAACCACATCAACTAAGAAGAAAGCTCAGAATTACGCTGAAGCTTGGAGGGAAAAGGATATATCGAATAGAAATATTAGAATAGAAGAATTATGCAACTAACAATAGAAACTTCATTAGACCTTTATTACAACTCGTATGGATACACCGTACAATACGAGGCTACCATAATGGTTGACAAGGGCGATTACGATACACCAGGTAGTGTAGAGTGGGATTATGTTATTCTTGATGTAGAGCGTGAGCATAACGATAGTGTAGGTATTGAGCAAGTTAAAGTAGAAGACTTGGATCAAAGCACATTAGACTTCATCAATGAGTCTATTAACGATGACATTGATAGTAATTGGGAGAACTATTTGTATAACTAATAAAATAAAAAAAAGATGAAAAAGGATTATACCGCAAGTTTCTATTCGCCACTTTGGCACGTTAGAAATCCGAAACAAAAGAGCAATATAGAAGATATGTTGTTCGCAAAGAAAGAACTCAAAGAAGTATTCGAGTGGTATGCTGAATGGGTAACTGCTGATTTAGATACTCAAGATATTAAAGATGTTATCTTTAATCTATGCGATAATTTAACGGATAACGGACTACAGGAAGTAGTTGGTGTGTATGAATGGTTTAACAAAAAAGAAGATTGATATGAAGTTTAGAATTACATTTATCGAGGACATCGATATGAATGATTACCCGGATTTCTGTGATGCATTTTGTGCGGAGGCAGAAGTATTTGATAATGGTGATTGGCGTGAGGCTACAGAAGCTGAATTAGACACCATTAATGATGAACATAGAGATAGTGTGAATGAGGCTATCTTTGATCAACAAATGTACTTATGAGAATCAATACTTTAAAAGACTTTGTTAAGGTCGTTAGAGACTGGAAGCGTAACGATGGTGATGGAAGACCTACATTGGCTGAACTAGCGTTAGTGTATGTATGGAACTATGTTCCGGATGAGGTAATGGTAGATGCTATTGCTTACTACAAGTATGAGAATGTAAGTAGTGAGCTGTACCCAACTGACTTAAATGATTGGAAGAATAAGGTGTTATTTAAATGAACAGACCGGATGAAATAATCTACCATAATGATATTAGTCTTCTCATCTACATCGTAGGTGAGATGACTGAAATCATTGGTATGTTAGAGGATACTGAAGAGAAAAAAGAATTACTAATCGCCTTAATGGACTTTGAGGCAATACATAGAACGAGAACAAATGATTTACTTAAACTTCAAAGAGGCATTGAAAAAGCTAGGGAAAAGTACCGTAAGGCAGTTGCTGAAAAAAACCAGTACTATATCAATTGGAAAGAATCGGAGCGTAGACTCAAGCAGTATATGGACGAGAACATCGATTAAAAGCGATTTAAGAGACGATCACATTGATGATGAGTTTTGGTATCAGTTATGGTTAGATAATCGCTTAGAGGACGATTATGATAATACCTTAGGAATTTAACACATTAAACACCTCTTATATACGTAGGGTATATTATTGTTATATATTAGTAATATATATACTTAGTATATAATAATCTCTTTAAGAGATTATATAATATATTAGTTATTGATATACTTAGTATATAAGGGAATTAAAAAAAAAAGAGATGAAAGAGATTTACAAGAATTGGGAAATAAGAAAATCTGATTACGCAGTAGGTTATTACGAAGCAACTAACTTAAACGATTGTGATGCTTGTATGATACACGCAAAAAGCGTAGAAGAAATTAAAACTGAAATAGATGAGATACTACTGGACAACTAAAGATGGTACAAAGGTGGATGTTGATGAGATGTCTACCGATCACCTAAGAAATGCATTGAAGATGATTCTCCGGAATCTTGACAATGCCAAGTCTAAGCCTAAACCAATGGGTAACATTGAGGCTTCTTTCCAAGAAGAGGAATACAAGGAATGGGAGGATGAGCATTACGAACTTGTTATGGCAGATTCATTTATAAACCTTGAAAAGGATGTGCATCATCCCGACCAATACTAAAACCAAATAGAGATGAAAATGACAACAAAAGATATTTACTATCTAAGTGGAGTAATCGACACACTACCTTTAAAACCGAAGGCGATGCTTAAAATACTGTTAGATCAAGTTCACGAAATAGAAGAAAACCATAACACCAAAGAGAGATGAAAGATTTAAAAAAACCATTTAGAATTACTATTGAGCAGTACGACCAAAAAATCAGCGTGGAAGTAGACCACTCCGATGTTAGTTTGCCCGAAGTAGCAGAACTTTTAGAACAAGCACTTAAAGGTGCAGGATTTTCTGAAGAGGGGGTTATGGAAATGATAAATCAAGAATTTTAACACCAAAGAGAGATGAAAACACCAATGCAAGAGCATATTGAATGGCTTAAAAAAGAATGGAAAAAATTAGAAAGTGTAGGTCAATTAGGAGTTGCCTTACACATAGGAGACTGTATTGAACACGCAGAATCAATGCTTGAGAAAGAGGAAGAGAAGATTATGGATGCTTATGATGCAGGATTGTTTGATGGTTCTAATATCCCGTACACTTCGGATGATGTAGACGATAACTACTTCAACAAAACCTTTAACACCAAGTTGACACAAGATACAGATGGTTGTAGTAACGATAGAAGTAAATGCAGTTGTAAAAATTGGGGTGGCTGCCCTGTTGATTAACCTTTAACACCAAAGAGATATGAGAAAGAAAGAAATAGTAGGCGCAATAAGTCAACAGGAACAGCTTAAAGAGTATTGGGTAGACCTATGTGATCAAGAGAAAATAATTGATAATAGGTATCAGCGTAATGTGATGTACAAACACGCATTCCTGGTAGCTTGTAGAGAAGTAAGCACACTCGGTATAACGGGTATAGGTGAAATAATTGGGAAGCATCACGCTACCGTATTACACGCCTGTAAGAATCACGAATCGAATATGAAGTTCTCTTCCATATACAGACAAGCATATACCCGGATAGCATCTACCTTATCCGATATGATGTTGGCAGACCTAGACTTTGAAGAGTACTACGGATTAAGGGACGAGAATAAGAAACTTAGAAACCGCTTAATGGAGATGTCTAAGAGAAGTAGAGAACTTATATCAAGTAAGGTATCAGCAGACCAACGTGCCTTGGGAGCAGAAGCGCAGATAAGTAGCTTGAAAGCTCAAATCCAGGAACGAGATGTCCGTATTAGCGCATTGAATAAAAAGATAGCAAGTATTGTTTGGTAAGAATATATTTAGTATATTCGTTGAAGTTAGTGTTTTAAAATTAAACGGAGTTCTTTGAGTTTATGTTTGGTTTGTTAAGTAGGGGAGTGACTCCGTCTCCCCGAACCAATCTAAAAAAGTAATTATTAATTAATTAAATATGGGACGTTATCAATTTAAAACCACCAACATCAAAGGTAAACAGTATGTTGAGGTTAATGAAAGAATTAAGTATTTCCGTGAGAGTGGTGAGTACAAAGGTTGGTCTTTGACCTCTGATGTATATCATTTAGATGCCGACTCTTGCGTTATCAAGGCATCAGTACTAAACGATAAAGGAGAGATCGTAGCAACCGGATTTGCCCAAGAGGATAAGTCTAGTAGCTATATCAACAAAACATCTTATGTGGAGAATTGTGAAACAAGTGCCTGGGGTCGTGCATTGGCTAACCTTGGTATTGGTATCGATACTTCTATTGCAAGTAGTAACGAGGTTGCGATGGCGATTGCCAAAGATAAAGTACCTGAGAAGAAAGCAGATAAGCCTACAACTGAAAGTAAACCGACTCTTAAAACCTTAACAAAGGAGATTAAAGAGAAGATGATACAAGCGGTAGCTGATGGTAAGAAAGAAGCAGTAGAGAAAGCATTAGCTAATTACAAGTGTACTGCAAAGGTGCGTAAGGAGATTCTAGGGTAATGGATGATGTAACTAGATTTAATGATGATGAGGCGTACTATGCGGATAGGACTTACCTGTCCAATAGTTCGCTGAATCTTCTACGCAAGTCACCTACCAAATTTCATCTATGGAGACAAGGGAAGTGGTCTTGGCCTAGCGCATCATACTTTGACGTAGGATCAGCACTACACTCTATGTTCTTAGAAGGTAAAGATATATCTATCAAATGGGATGGAACACGTAGAGGTAACGACTACAAGATGTTTAAGGAAGAACATTCCGATAAACTGGTGTTGCCTACCAAAGATTACAATTGTGTGCAGGGGATGTACGACAAGCTACAAAAGGTTCAAGAGGTTACCGACCTAATGGGTTTCGACTTTGAGCCTGAAGTTCCTGCCGTAACGGAATGGTATACAGAATCCGAGAACATTATTAAGCTAAAAGGTAAAGCAGATTCTATAGTCACCGGAAGTGATGGTAAGTATCTCGTTGACCTTAAAACTACAGCGAAGCCGTTGGAGGAGTTTAGAAGGAATGCACGATGGATGTATGCCCAACAAGCGTATCTATACACAGAGCTGTTCGACTTGGAAGAATTCTACTTCCTGGTTATCGAGAAGGAGTTCCCTTATGAAGTAGGTATCTTTAAGGCTAGTGATGCCTTCTTAGAATACGGAGCAAGGGATTTGGATAAGTCAATTAATTTATATGAAACATTATTTTTAAATGGAGAATTTAGACCGTACTATGCTGTTGTGGGAGAACTATAGTCCTATGGAAAGATTTATTATTGAGACTGCTTGTAACCTTATGGATGTTCCGGTAGACTTGATCGTAAACAACAACAAGAATAGAAAGGTAGTTACTGCGAGAGCGTTAATCGCTAGAATACTATCGGAGCAAGAGTATAGTACCGTAGAGGTAGGTAAGGTATTGGGTGTAAGCCAAAGGATGGCATACGAGTACATCCATAGCCACGAAAATAGGATGTCTAATGGTATGTATAGCTACAACTATAATAAGCTCATAGGCATCTTAAAAGCGAGTAGTGAGGATAATACAGATATGTCACAGAAGGTTGATAACATCAACTCTAGGGTATCGAGATTAGAACAAAGGATGAATCACCTTTCCAAATTGATTCTTGAATAATTTTTTATTAATTTTTAAATTAGATTCAAATGGCTGATAAGCAATTTGTAGGCTCTACGAGAGTCAAAACGACCAAGTATGGTCAAATCATTAACCTTGGTCTAAACCAAAAAGACCTTGATTTACTATCGTCTAAGTTGAACGACAAGGGCTGGGTAAATATCGACCTGAAGTCTAAGAAGGATGGAGGCTTTTATGCTGAGATTCCTACGATGGATTTCAAACCAGCGACAGCTACTAATGCACAAGATGACGACTTGTTCTAAACGTCTGTAAGGGGAAAAGGAAAATTAACTGCGGAGTAGATTTTGGGGGGTTCGATTCCCCCCTCCCTTCCTAAAACAATAGAGTTATGATTTACAAAGTAATTAGATCAAAAGCCATTCAGTACATTTTTGATACTATTGAGGATGCTAGAGAATGTAGAGAGCGATTAATGGATATGGGGTATAATAATATCTCCATAGTTGTAGAACAGGAAGATGTTCCTTAAAACCAAAGAGAGATGAGTCGTTGCACTCCTCACCGCAAATAAATTTGCTTATGAAAGAGATTTGGACTCCTGTTTATTGCAATAAAAATTATTTAGTCAGTAATAAAGGAAGGGTAAAAAGATTAGAACACGTTAGCTCTAAAGGTTATCACCTTAAAGAAAAAATGATGAAAATAAATACATCTAGTAGATACTCAAGGGTACAAATTCAAGGTTTTCAAGCTTTGCGTATTCATCAAATTGTTTACTATTCTTTTTTTGGTGGTAAGCCAGACGGACTTAAATATGTTATCGATCATATTGATGGAGATAAGAATAATAATTGCTTATATAATTTGCAATGTATTAGCCAATACGAGAACACTATGAAGGGCAAGATTAAAAAATACGACCTCCCGAAATATATTAGTGCTTTCCCTTGCAGTTATGACAATAATAAATTGATGTACATATATCAACCTTGGATAAATGGTAAGAAAAAAATACTTAAGAAATCTATTTGCTTAGATAAAGTTTTAGCATTTAAAAAAAAGTTTGAAAAAACCTTTAACACCAAAGAGAGATGAATGATCAAGATAAAGAAACAGAGTTGTTAAGAGCTTCTTTAATGAAACAAGTTAGTGAACTAAATGATGATGAAATTATATATTTATATGATGAATTATCTGAATTCTTTAACACCAAAGAGAGATGAAAAAAGGAATTATCACAAACAGATGGAACTTGGTTCAAGACGGTCTGATTGTAGCACAGTGTTTCGCTAATACACTTTATGAAGCAAACATTTATTTTGAAGATGCTATTGAATTTGAACTTGATTTTAAAGAAATTGAAATAGACAAAACCTTTAAAACCAAAGAGAGATGAAACCGAAATATCAATTACACATTGTAAGCGACTGCGGAAATCGTGAAACTTACACAAGCGGAGAGTCAGTAAAAGAATGTATTGACAAGCTAAAAGACTACCA